>Ga0209335_10000731_pt1 | contig 39321 bp, 43 predicted proteins | sample COG_09_FD_184753 | JGI IMG/M metagenome (GOLD analysis project Ga0209335, IMG submission 184753) | Pelagic Microbial community sample from North Sea - COGITO 998_met_09 (SPAdes) (version 2) | ecosystem: Environmental > Aquatic > Marine > Neritic zone/Coastal water | place: Helgoland, sampling...
AAATGACAAAGGGTTTTATGCAATGGCTAATGGTGGATTATCAACATTAATTTATGCATCTTGGACAGATGATAAAAAACTTGCTGCAAAAGAAATTAACCATACCTTTAAAGAAATAGATAAGCTTTTTTATGACGATGGCTATATTAATGATAATTCTTTCAGAGGTTTGAGAGGACAATGGTATCACTCATATGGAGTCGATATAGCTTTAGGATATATTTATATTGCTAAATTATGGGGAGCTTCAGTTCCACAAAATATACAAGACAAGCTAATAAATTCAGCTAAAGTGGTAAATTTAGCTATCACTGATCCTAAGAAGTTTTTAGAAAGAAAAAATCCCAATGGTCTAGCAAGAAACAGGATTACAGATCCGAAAAAAGCCACACCTCATACTCATCAAATGGCTATAGCTATAGATACACTTATGGAGGTGGTCACTGGTATTAAATTGGAACACGATCCAATATACTTACAAAAAAGAAAAATGCATACACCAGATGGGATAGATGATTTAATTGGGTTTAATCCTAATTGTATTTAAATTAATGCAATGTCTTTTTATTTTTTTCTACAAATAGATCAGTAAGTTGATTAATCATAACATCACCTAAATCTTGAACATCTGTAATTTTTACAGCTTGACTATAGTATCTCGTAACATCGTGACCAATTCCAATAGCTAAAAGCTCTATATTGGTTTTATTTTCAATCCATTTAACAACATTTTTTAAATTAGCTTCTAAGTAATCACTTGTATTAGTTGATAGAGTAGAGTCATCTACTGGTGCTCCATCTGAAATTACCATTAAAATTTTTCGGTCCTCTTTTCTTCTGGACATTTTATTGTAAGCCCACTTGAGAGCTTCACCGTCAATATTTTCTTTCAGCAAGCCTTCTTTCAACATTAATCCCATATTATTTTTTGATTGTCTCCAAGGTGTATCAGCCGACTTATAAATAATATGTCTAAGATCGTTTAATCGTCCAGGCAAGTTAGGTTTTTCATTCTTCATCCATTTTTCTCTAGATAAACCACCTTTCCAGTGCTTTGTTGTAAAACCTAAAATTTCTGTTTTTACCGAACAACGTTCTAATGTTCTAGCTAATATGTCCGCACAAATTGCAGCTACAGAAATTGGTTTTCCTCTCATAGAGCCTGAGTTATCGATTAAAATTGTAACCAAAGTATCTTTAAACTCAATATCTTTTTCTTTTTTAAATGAAAGGGAGTTAAAAGGATCCATTATTATTCGAGGTAATTTTGACGTATCCAATAAACCTTCTTCTAGATCAAAGCTCCAAGATCTATTTTGTTTTGCTAAAAGTTTTCTCTGTAGTTTATTTGCAAGCTTAGAAATAAAATTTTTAAGCTGCAGTAACTGTTGGTCTAAATTTTTTCTCAGTCTAATTAGTTCTTCAGCGTTTTCTAAATCTTCTGCTTTAATAATTTCATCAAATTCTTCGGTATAAGTTTTATATTTGATATCCCCTAAATTATTTTTAATGTTTTTTCTAAAATCTGATTTAGATTTATCCTCTACCTCAATTTCTTCTCCATCTTTATTCGACTCATCAGTTTCATTTTCTAAATCTGGGGTACCAGATTCTATGGACATTTCTTGTTGTTCTTGTTCTTGTTTTTCAGTTTTTTTTTCTTGGTTTCTTGGATTATCTTGTTTTTCATCTTTGTTTTCATCATCTTGTCTATCTTCTTCATTAAGATTTTCATCAAGATCCATGTTTGAAATTAAATTTGAAATTAATAAGTTATATTGAGCTTGATCATGAGCTAAATTTCCTAATTCCTTTAACTTGTTTTTGAATTTCTTGTCTAAATCTTTTTTATATGCTTTTAGTTTTTTGTCTAATTCTTGACTGTTTTTTGTATCAAAAAATTTTTCTCTTAAATAATTTTCAAAAGATTCGACAATTTTATCTTCACTACTTTTTAGATCTAAGGAATCAATTCTTTTTTGATAATATCTCTGTATATTTTTTTTTACTCCCTTGAACTTATCAGAACCTAGTTTTTCATATCTAATTTTTTCTGCAATTTGATATAATTTTTTTGAAATATTTCCCACGGGTTCATAAGATTTAAATGTATTGTTGTCACTAAATCTGAGTTTAAGAGACTCAGAATCTGCTAGTGCTCTTATTTGATCGTAGTTAATTTTATTATCAATTTGTTCTATCTCTGGCAATTTAATTGTAGATTTTTCTGATTTAATATTTTGATTTCCAAATGAAACTTCAACATTCTCAGAATTTGATAGTGATTTAACTGTTGAACCAATAGCAGTTTTAAAATTTTCTAGTATTTCAGTTTTTTTTTCCACTTTTATAGAGTAACATTTATTGAAGATTCAGGGAGATCTTCACCAAAACATCTTTGATAATATTCAGATATGATTTTTTTTTCTAATTCATCACATTTATTCAAAAAAGTTACTCTGAAAGCATAACCTTTGTCTTTAAAAATAGAAGTATTATCCGCCCAATGCATTACAGTTCTTGGACTCATCACTGTTGAAATGTCTCCATTCATAAAACCTTTTCTTGTAAGGTCAGCAACTTTGATCATATTTGATAATGTTTCTTTTCCTTCTTTATTATTAAAATTTTTATTTTTAGCTAAGATGATTTCTAATTCTTTTTCAAAAGGCAGATAGTTCAGAGTAGAAACAATGTTCCATCTATCCATTTGTCCTTGGTTTATTTGTTGTGTACCATGATACAAACCAGATGTGTCTCCAAGTCCAACAGTATTTGTTGTTGCAAATATTCTAAAAAAATCATGTTGTTCCAAAACTTTATTTTTATCCAATAAAGTAAAATTACCTTCACTTTCTAAAACTCTTTGAATAACAAACATTACATCAGGCCTACCAGCATCATACTCATCAAAAACAAGTGCTATTGGATTTTGTATTGACCAAGGTAAAATTCCTTCTTTGAATTCTGTTATTTGCTTATTATCTTTTAAAACAATTGCGTCTTTACCGATTAAGTCAATTCGGCTTATGTGACTATCCAAGTTTACTCTAATGCATGGCCAGTTTAATCTTGCTGCTACTTGCTCAATATGGGTTGATTTACCAGTACCGTGATAGCCCTGGATTAAAACTCTTTTATTATATGAGAAACCAGCGAGTATTGCTAAAGTAGTATCTTTATCAAATTTATAATCAGAATCTACTTTTGGAACGTATTCACTTTTTTTTGAGAAGGCGTTAATTTGCATTTCACTGTCAAACCCAAAGGTTTGTTTTACAGAAATTTTAATATCTGGTCTTGAAATAAATTTTTCAGTACTCATTTTTTTCCTAAAAGTTTTTTAAGTTGACTATAAGCTAATGTAATTGTTTTTAATTTATCCTCAAATTTTTTACTACCTTGGTTTTTATCAGGATGATATTTTTTAACAAGGTTTTTAAATTTTGTTTGAATTTCTTCCCATTTTGCCTCATCATTTAGCTCCATAACTTCAAGAGCATCTCTGTCAGTCTTGGAAATATTGGTCTTCTTAAATTCTTTAAAACTATCTCCTTTGAATATATTCATCTTGTCATCTAAAGCATTATTCCACAAAATATTAAAAAAATTATCTGAAGACCCAAAAGTTTTAGTTGATTTATGCCAAGTCAAATCAGATTTAATAAAAAATTCAATTTCTTGATTATTCATATTTGCAAAATAGTTCCAATTTTTATTAAAAATCTTAATGTGATCAAGACAAAGTAATCTAAATTTTTTACTATTGTCTTTTTCAATAGGGGCCTTATGTGAGCCTATTTTATTACAGTTTTCCCAATCACATATTATTTTCATATTAATTTTATTTCTATATAGTAAATTTATAATAATGGAAAATTATTTAGAAAGTATTGAAAAAAAACTCGAAAAAAAAATAGATTTTCAAAAAATTGAAATTGTTAACAACTCACATAAACATAGGGGTCATAAATTTTTTTCTGAGGAAAAATATCACCTCCATCTAAAAATTAAGTCTTTATATCTAAATTCAATATCTAGAATTAATGCTCAAAAATTAATTATGAACATTTTAAAAGAGGATTTAAAAACTAAAATTCATGCTCTAGAAATTAGTATTGAGTAAAACGTTTAATAATTTTTTTTAATTCATTTATAGAGATCTTGTATTTATTTGGACTAGTTGCTTTTCCAATCTTATTAAGCAGTATAAAGTTTATTTTTTCATCATTATTTTTCTTATCATTTTTCAAATAAGGAATTAAATTAACAATTTCTTTAGTATTTTTATATTTAGCAAAAGTATAATTTAAATTATTTGCTTCATAAATATCCATAATTTCATTTAAAGTTTTTTTATTACAAACTTTTTTTATTACTGAAAGCTTTGTAGCTAAAATCATACCTGCTAAAACTGCTTCACCATGAGTAGTATTTTTTGAATAGTTATTTTTTACTTCTATAGCATGAGCAAAGGTGTGACCAAAATTTAAAATCATTCTAAGTTTCCTCTCATTAACATCTTTATTAACAAAAGATAATTTAATTTTACAACTTTTTTTAATTGCATATATTAATTTTTTTGGTTCTTGCAAAAAAATATATTTTGAATTTAATCTTAACCAACTAAAAAAGCTTTTGTCTTTAATTATAGCGTGTTTTAATATCTCTGCATAACCACATACTATTTCCTTTTTTTTTAAACTTTTTAAAAAAGATGTGTCACTGATTACTAACTTTGGTTGAAAAAAAGATCCTATTAAATTTTTACCATAATTAGAATTTACTCCAGTTTTTCCTCCAATAGCAGCATCTACTTGTGAAAGCAATGTGGTTGGTAAATTAATAAAATTTATACCTCTTTTGTAAATGCTAGCAACAAACCCTACTAAATCACCTGTAATTCCACCACCAATACTAATAACTAAATCTGATCTATTAAAATTTTTTAATAGTAATTTGTTTAAAAAATAATTTACTGATTTAAGCGATTTATTTTTTTCATTAGAATTAAAATAAAAACTAGTTATTTCATATTTATTTAAATCATTTAGTAATTTCTTTTTAAATTTCGGTGGTATATTTTTATCAAATATAAGAGCTATTTTTTTTGTTTGCGGGCACTGAAGCTTAATTTTTTTTGGTAGTATCTTAAGTATATTATTTCCAATTAAAATGGAGTAATTTTTATTTTGGTTATTAAATTTAATTTCCTGAATTTTCATATAAATTAATTATTTTATTCGCTATTTCATTTGTATCCATGGAATTACACTTGATTGTAAAATCAGCCTCATTATAGATTTTCTTTCTTTCTAAGTAAATTTTATTTATTGTTTTTTCCAAATTATCTTGATTTAACAATGGTCTTTTTTTAGTATTTTTTAATCTAGGTAATAAAGTTTTTAGATCTAAGTCTAACCAAAAGCTTAAAGAAGAATTAACTACCATTTTTCTTATTGATTTATTGATAAATGCTCCTCCACCAAGAGCTATAACTAAATTATTTTTTCTTAACTCTTCAATTGTGATTTTTGCTTCAATTTTTCTGAAGCAATCCTCTCCTTTGTTATTAAAAATTTCTTTTATCGTCTTTTTCTCTTTTTTTTCAATCAGCTCATCAATGTCAACAAATTTCATTTTTAGGTTTTTTGCGAGCCTTTTCCCGATGGTAGATTTTCCAACACCCATCATTCCAGTTAATACAAGGTTTTTTTTCAATAAACTTACCAATTTTAAATTTGATTTATCACAAATATGTCTTATTTTTTCAGTTTAAATATATTTTTTTAACTATGCAACTTAAATACAATCGACAACCAAGCCTCAGAAGCTCAATAGGAAGAATAATATTCAAAATAGTTTTAATTTTGATTGTAGCAATCATAGGAATTTTTCTAATTGAAAAAATAACTTTTCCAAGTCCTAAACAGAACCTCAAAATTGATATTACAGATGAAATTAAAAAGCTTAAATAAATTTCTCAGCTTTTTAATTTTCTTTCTTTCTTATTCATTTCTTAATGCGGAAGAAGAAATAGATATTTGGAATAAAACAAAGGAAGAAAAGTCAAAAATAATTGTTCAAAATGAAGAGAGCTCAAACACAATAAATAATTTAAAGATATCTAATACAACTAATATTAATAACGATATTAAAATTGATGATAAAATATCTGACAACACTAAAAATATTAAAATATTTGGAATTTACGATCCATCAGAAAATGATTTTGATTTAAATATGTGGAGTCAGACAGAAGCCGAGAAGGTAAGATCTAGCTTTAATAGAATTAATAAGATTAAACTTTCAAATACCGCCTCGAAATTATTTGAAAAGACCATACTATCTTTTGCATACCCTCCTAAAGGCATGAATGAAAAGGAATTTATCAATTTTAAGATAAACTGGATGATAAAAAATAAAAAGATAGATCTAATAGAAAAATTTTTGAAACAAAATAATACATTTCCTGATAAAAAAAGACTTATACAATATTTAGTTGATCACAATATTGCTAAGGCAAATATAAAAGAAGGATGCCAAAAAATAAACTTTTTGGATAAAAGTATAAGAGATTCATACTTGGAAAAATTTAAGATTTATTGTTTGATTTTTAATAACAAAAAAAATGAAGCAAGACTTCAATTGGATATTTTAAAAGAGGAAAAACAATCAGATAATTTTTTTGAAGATAAAATTAATTTTCTTTTAGGTGTGACTAATAAAACAACAAAAAAAGTAAAAGAAAATAATTTGCTTAATTTTTATCTTGCAAGCGTGACTACTAAAAATTTTGAGTTCGAGCCAAATCAAAATACCAAAAGAATAATATGGGAATATTTGAATGCTGCAAATTTAATTAAATTAGATGATGATAAAGATAAAGAAAAATTAAAAAGTTTAGAAATTGCAGCGAACCAAAATCAAATGGATAAACAAAAAATATTTGAGATCTATTCAAATATTATTTTTGATTTAAATACCCTAATTAAAGCTGAAGATATTTACCAAACGTTTGATGGGATCGATGCAAGGTCTTTAATTTATCAAAAATACCTACTTTCAGATAATGAAGAAAATAAAGTGAGATTGTTATTTTTGCTTAAAGATTTATTTAAAAAAGATGATTTGTCAAATGTCTTTACAGAAACATTAAGTGATAAACTTAAGGAAATTAAACTTGAAAACATCTCAGACTCTTATAAAGAAGTTGTTCAAAAAAATATTATTATTGATGAAGAGTTTAAATTAGGAAAAATAAAATTTGACGACAAAGTATTACATAGATCAAGGTTAATTAGATATTTTAACAATGAAACAGATCCAAAAAAAACACAAAAAGATTTTTTGAGGATATATAAAAAAATTAAGAAAAATAAGAAATACTTTTTTTCAGCTAAAGATTTAGCTCTAGTCGAGTCGTTAGCAAAAGATGGATTTAAAATCCCTAAAGAGATAAATTATCTAGAGATTTCTAAAAAATATAATATTCCTTCAAACCTGTTAAAACTTGGAAAAAGCAATGAGTCAGCGTTTTTAACTTTAAAATTAGTGGAAATAATTGGAGAAGATGAAACTTACAACTTAGATTCAGAAACAATTTATTTTATTACCCACCTTTTAAATTTAAATAATCTAAGAAAAATTAGAAATGAAATTTTGATTTCAGCACTACCACAAAGAAGTTAATTACAATATATTATATTAATGAAGAGAAAAATTCTTATTGAACCTGATCCAATACTAAGAAAAAAATGTGAATCCTTAGAACAAGTAGATGATGATGTAAGAAAACTCATGAAAGAAATGCTTGAAACAATGTATGAAGCTCCAGGAATTGGTTTAGCTGCGGTGCAGGTAGGTATTTTGAAAAGATTAATTGTAATTGATATATCTAAAGATAAAGAAAAGAGAGATCCTTTGTTTCTTGTTAACCCTAAAATAGTACATCAGTCTAAAGAAACATCTATATACGAAGAAGGCTGTTTGTCACTTCCTGGACAATTTGCAGAAATAGAAAGACCTGCAAAGTGTGTTTTAAAATACATTAATTATAATGGAAATGAAGAAGAATTAAAAGCTGAAGGTCTCCTAGCAACGTGCATTCAACATGAAGTAGATCATCTTAATGGAATTTTATTTATTGATTATTTATCAAAACTAAAAAAAGATATGATTATCAAAAAACTTGTTAAGCATAAAAAAGAAATTGAGAGAATAATAGTTTAAAATTAATGTCATTAAAAATTCTTTTTATGGGAACGCCTGAATTTGCTGTTCCAATTTTAAATTCAATACATCAGTCTAAATATGAACTATTAGGCATTTATACTCAACCACCCAAAAAAAAATCAAGAGGACAGAGGGTGACTTCTTCACCTATTCATCAATATGCAGAAAAACTAAAAATACCTGTAAGATGCCCTGACAACATCAATTTAGAGAGTGAATATAATTATATTAAAGGTTTAAATCCAAATATCGTTGTTGTTGTAGCATATGGAAAAATAATACCTGAGAAAATTTTAAACTTATCAGGTATTACTTTTATAAATATTCACGCCTCGATTTTACCAAAATGGAGGGGTGCCGCGCCAATACAAAGGGCAATTATGAATATGGATAAAGAAACAGGAATTTCTATAATGAAAATAATTAAAGAGTTAGATGCTGGGCCTGTGATGAAGTGTGAAAAAATTAACATATCAAATGCATGCAATTATGAGACTTTAAGTAAAAAGATGTCAACTTTAGCTGCGTCATTAATAATTAATTCTTTAGAAATTTTAGAAAAAAAAAATGAAAAATTTATTTCACAGGATAGTACTAAAGCAACTTATGCAAAAAAAATTAATAAACTAGAGTCAAAAATTAGTTGGGAAGATAAAGCAAAACAAGTTGTAGCAAAAATCAATGCATTATACCCAAATCCTGGATCTTGGTTTGAATTAAATGGATCAAGAGTTAAAGTTTTAAAAGCTAAAGAAGTAAATAAAACTGGAAAACCAGGTGAAATAATTGATGATAAATTCACTATTGCATGTATTGAAAATTCTATTCAAATTTTGGAGTTAAAAAAAGAAGGAAAAAATACAATGGATGCTTTAGATTTTTTAAAGGGTAATAAACTTAAAATTGGAACTATTTTAAGTGGGTCATAACTATCAAATAGTAATTGAATATGACGGAACTAATTTTGTTGGCTGGCAATATCAAAAAAATGGCTTATCCATTCAAGAAGTTTTAGAAAAAAAATTAAAAAAAGTTTTAAAAGATAAAATTCGAATTATTGGAGCTGGAAGAACAGATGCGGGTGTTCATGCTTTAGAACAATCTGCTAATTTTTTTATTAACAAAAAAATTGAAAATAAGAAAGTTTTTTTAAATTCAATAAATTATTTTTTAAGCAAACATCTGATTTCAATTATTGATATTAAAAAAAAAAAATTAAACTTTCATTCAAGATATAGCGCCAAAGAGAGGATCTACGAATATAGAATTACAAATAGGTACAGCTCTTTAGCTCTTAACAAAAATAGAACCTGGTTAATAAAAAAAAAACTAAACATTGATTTATTAAAAATGGGAGCAAAAATTTTACAAGGAAATCATAATTTTTCTACTTTTAGAGCATCTTCTTGCACAGCCACATCACCAATAAAAAAAATGAATAAAGTAAAAATTATTAAAAAAGGAAAAGATATTACTATTCAATTCCAATCCAAATCTTTTTTGCAGAATCAAGTAAGGTCTATGGTTGGGTGTCTAAAATATTTATCTTGTAAAGATTGGAATTTAAAAAAATTTAAAAAGGTTTTTAAATCTAAAAATCGAAAACTATGTGCCCCACCAGCTCCAGCGTGTGGTTTATACCTAGCTAAAATTAAATATTGATTTTTTACTTATTTAAAACCGTATTTCTTAAATGAATTTAAAGAAATTGATATTAAGGAAATTAAATTATTGTAAAAATTTAATTTATTATATTTACTATTGATTTTCCAAATCCAATAAAGATTTTTCATTTTATTACTTTGCAATGAACCTTTTCTAATCGTGTATTCTGTAAGATATTTATTTAAACAATATGCAAATTTTATTTTCTTTAAAATCTGACATTTAAAAAAATAATCTTCACAAATTTTAGTATTAGTAAATTTTACACCTTGAGAAATTTTTCTTTTAATTATCATTGTACTAGTTGCTATAGATGTGTTCTTAATAAAACTACTAAAAGATATTTTTTTTGGTGGAGTTATATTTTTCTGTTTTAAGCCAATCGTTTTATAATTTGTATATGTAAACTGATAATTATTTTTTTTCATAAACTTGATTTGTTTCTTAAGTTTATTTTTGTTCCAAATATCATCAGAGTCTAGAAAAGCAATATAGTTAGAATTTGAATTTTTAATTCCAAAATTTCTGCAATAAGCTGCGCCTTTATTTTTTTTTAACCAAAATATTTTAATTTTCTTCAACTTTTCGTATTTTTTAATTTTATTTTTTGTTTCAGAGTTAGAAAAATCATCAATTAATATTAGTTTCCATTTTGTATAACTCTGGTTGAGTACACTTTTAATAGTCTTATCAATGAAATCTACACTGTTATAATTTGGTATAATTATATCGACTTCTGTTTTTTTATTCTCCATCTAGATCCTTCTCTTACTATAAATCCACAACAATTTTTTGAACCACATTTGCAAACGTAATCTTTGTAATCTTTGTCAAAGCCAAAACCATAGTCATATGAAAGCTCTTCCCCTTTTTTTATATCTCTTAAGGCAAATATCCAAAGCTTTAGGCCTTTACCGGCCACCTCACAATTTGGATTACACGAATGATTGATTAACCTTGCTGAGTTGTATAAAAAATCTCCATCTAAATCGTATCGACTGTTTATATTAAATAAATATATTGCTTTTTCATTATCAAACTTGGGATTTGACTCTGTTTCTTTTTTTGTAATTAGTTTCCCTTTATAATAAATTATTTTAGTGTTCGCTTTTATGTTTCTTGCAGCATAAAGGCCTTGGTTATCTATATTTGATTTTTTAATTTTATATAGTTTCACTTAAAATACTCTATTAAAATATTTTTATAAATGTCTGTAAGCATTCTAAGATCAGTAACTGATACACACTCATCAACTTTGTGCATTGTTTTATTTACAAGACCAAATTCAAGACAAGGAGAAATTTTTCGTATAAACCTAGCATCTGATGTTCCTCCGGTTGTTGAAAATTTAGGGTTAATTTTAGTAATTTTTTTTATAATATTTTTAGCCATATAAATTGTCTTTTCTGGTTTAGTTAAAAAAGAGTCCCCATTAGCTAAATACTCAATTTTGAAAGTACATTTTCTTTTCTTACATATTTTTTTAACCATTGAATTAATCTTTTTTTTTAAAGAGCTTGCGGTATGAAAATTATTATATCTAATATTAAACTGAGCTTTAGCTTTAGCTGGAATCACGTTATGTGCTTTATTATCAACATAAATACCTGTAAATTCTAGGTTTGAAGGTTGAAAGCTTTTATTACCTTTATCCAATTTTTTTTCTTTTAATTTTTGACACACATTAACTAGAGTATTAATTGGATTATTTAATAGGTGAGGGTAAGCAACATGACCTTGCATACCAATGATTTCAATTTTTCCTGTAAGACTTCCTCTTCTACCTATTTTAATCATCTCTCCTAATTTATTAGGATTTGTTGGCTCACCAACAATACAAAAATCAATTTTTTCCTTTTTTTTTTTTAAGTATTCAACTACTTTTTTTGTTCCATTTATAGCGTATCCTTCTTCATCCCCTGTTATTAAAAAACTAATTGAACCATCAAATTTTGGTTTATCTTTAATAAATTTATTAACTGCAGCTACAAAGCAAGCAATAGAGCTTTTCATATCATTAGCACCTCTACCAATTAAATGATTTTTTTTAACTACTGGCTTAAATGGATTAACTGTCCAATCATTAATATTTCCTGGAGGAACTACATCTGTATGACCCGCATAGCAAAGATTAGGTTGTTTAGTCCCTAACCTTGCATATAAATTTTTTATAGGCTTACTTTTTTTGTCTTTAAATTCTAAAGTTTTACATTTAAAACCTAGGGACTTAAGTTTTTTACTTAAAAAATTTATTGCCCCAGCATCTTTAGGTGTAATACTTTGAAATCTAATAAGTTCTTTTGCTAACTCTAGTTCGTTGATATTAATCATTAATCTCTTAATAAATCATTAATTGATGTTTTGCTTCTAGTCTTTTCATCAACTTTTTTAACAATAACTGCACAATATAAAGATGGACCATCAGGATTTTTTTTATTTGGTGTAGAACCAGGAACTATAACTGAATACGCTGGAACTTTTCCGTAAGTAATTTTACCTGTTTCTCTATCTATTATTTTAGTTGATGCTCCAATATATACACCCATTGATATTACGGCACCTTCTTCAACCAACACACCTTCTGCAATTTCAGAACGCGCACCTATAAAACAATTATCTTCGATTATTACTGGGCCAGCTTGTAATGGTTCAAGAACACCACCTATCCCAGCTCCTCCTGATACATGACAGTTTTTTCCAACTTGAGCGCATGATCCAACTGATGCCCATGTATCTATCATGGTACTTTCATCTACATATGCTCCAAGATTTACAAAACAAGGCATTAGAACAACATTCTTTGCAATAAAAGATCCTTTTCTTACCACGCCATTAGGAACATGCCTGTATCCAGCTTTTTTCCAATCATCTTCATTCCATAAAACAGATTTGCCAGGAACTTTGTCATACCAAGTCGTATAAGGGCCTTTTGACATAGTCATTTTGTTTATTCTAAAACTTAATAAAATAGCTTTTTTAACCCATTGATTCACCTTCCAGGCATTGTTGATTTTGTTTGCTACTCTTATGCTACCCCTATCAGTTAGTTCTATGGTTTCATTGATTGCATTTATAATACTTTTATCTGAATTTTCTGAGATTTTTTCTTTGTTTTCAAAAGACTCATTTATTATTTTCTCTAATTCATTTATTTTCATTTATCTCCTTTAAAAATTTTGCAAGATTATCAGTTTTAAAATCTATAAATTTAGATTCAGAGAACTTTGCCGCCCAAGGTTCTTCATTTTTTATCCAAACAGTTTTCATTCCTAACTCATGTGCTGGTTTTAAATTTCTAGCAATATCTTCGAAGAATATACAATATTGTGGCTCAATTTTGTAATTTTCTATTATTTTTTTATAAGGTTCCTTTGAGGGCTTTGGAATAAAATCAGAGTCAACAATATCAAAAACTCCATCAAAAAGCTTGTCTATTCCAATTTTTTGAGTGACATTTTTTGCATGAGCCTTAGAACCATTAGTAAATATTATCTTTTTACCATCTAATTTCATGATTTCATTTTCTAAAAACTTGTCTTTTTTTAAAAAATCTAGATTTACATCATGTACAAATTCTAAGAATTCATTAGCATCTATTTGATGGTTCTTTATCATGCCATTTAGAGTAGTATTGTATTCATGAAAATAACTTTTTTGAATTTTTCTTGCTTCCTTAATGTTTACATTAAGTTTTTCAGAGATAAATTTTGACATTTTTTTATCCACTTGATCAAAAACTTTAGTTTGACCAGAGTATAAAGTATTATCCAGATCGAATAACCAGTATTTAATTTTATTAAGTTCTTTCATTTTCTAATAAGAGTACCAGCACCAGAATCTGAAAAAATTTCATTAAGTATTGAGTGAGTTTTTCTTCCATCAATAATAACAACACCTCTTACTCCATTCTCAACAGCATCTACACAATTCTTTATCTTTGGTATCATTCCTTCTTTTATAACTTTCCATTCAATTAAATTTTTAACATCAATTGGTTTAATTTCGGTAATTAGTTTTTTATCCAAGTCATAAACTCCTTCAACATTTGTCATTAAAAGCAGTCTTCTAGATTTTAAACTTTTAGCCAACGAACATGCTGCTGTGTCTGCATTAATATTATAAATTTGATTTTCTTCATCTAAACCCACTGGAGATAAAACTGGAATTATGTTTTCGTCTAAAGTTTTGACTATTTTTTCTTTTAGTATCTTTATTGGTTTTCCCACATATCCTAATTCTTTACTCTCTTGTGATACAAGAAAAATATTATCTTTTGATGCATTAAAACCTTTAGCTTCGCATAATTTTTTTTTAATCGCCTCTACAATTTCATAATTAAATTCTTCTAAAGTTTTTTTAACTACTTCCATTGTTTTTTTATCGGTAACTCTTAAACCATTTATAAAAGTACTTTTGATTTTAAGTTTTTCTAAATTTTTTTTTATTCTAGGACCTCCACCATGAACTATTATTGATGTTAAGCCTAATTTTTTTAATATAATGATATCATCAATAAAGTTATTAAGTAACTGTAAGTCAGTTAATACATTTCCACCACACTTAATTACAATTTTTTCTTTTCTGTATTTTGAAATATATTTTGAAACATTTTTGATATCAGGCGCTTTTTCAGGCCAAAATTGTTTTATTTCTTCCAAAGAAATCTCTTTTGACATTTAATTTGTTTTTACTTTTGTCTTTTTCATTATTACCCACTGCTGGGCAATGGTTAAAATATTATTAATCGTCCAATACACAACAAGCCCAGACGGAAATGAGGCTAAAATAATAGTCAAAAAAAGTGGAAAAAATGCAAATATTTTTGCTTGAATAGGATCAGCAGGCGCAGGGTTCAATTTTTGCTGAACCCACATAGAAGCCCCCATCAATATTGGCCAAATCCCTATAATTAAAAATCCTGGAGGATCCCAGGGAATAAAACCAAAAAGATTAAATAAAGACGTAGGATCTTGAGCGGACAGATCTTTTATCCAACCAAAAAATGGTTGGTGTCTCATCTCTAAAGAAATGAATAGCATTTTATAAATGGCAAAAAAGAATGGTATTTGTATTAAAACTGGCAAACAGCCTGAAGCTGGGTTTATTTTTTCTTTTCTATAAAGAGCCATCATTTCCTGCTGTAACTTGACTTTATCTTCTTTATGAAGATCTTTTAACCTTGCCATTTCTGGCTGAACTGCTTTCATTTTTGCCATCGATCTAAAAGAATAATTTGCAAGTGGAAAAAAAAGTAATCTAATACCAATAGTGATTAGTACAATTGCTACTCCAAAATTACCAGAATATTTGAATAAGTAGTCAATTATAAAAAATAAAGGTTTTGTAAAAAAATAAAACCAACCCCAATCAATAATTAAATCTAACTTATTTATATCCTCATTTGCTGCGTATGAATCTATTGTTTCAACTTCTTTTGCAGCCACAAATAACCTCACATCATTTGAGCCATTCGAAGATGGGCTTACCATTGTGGGATTATTTAAAATATAATTTGCTCTGAAAGTATTTTTATACAGGAAAGTTGATTTAAAATTTACTCCTTTTTTTGGTACAATAGCTGTCATCCAATATTTATCAGTAATGCCAAACCAACCTTCGTTAGCTTCTCTTACTATTTTCTTTTCTTCAATATCATCATAGTCATCTTCTTTAAGTTCCTCATCAAAAACACCAATAAAACCTTCATGTGATATATAAAAATTCTGAATATCATCAGGTACTTTGTTTCTTGTGATTTGAGCATAAGGATATAATTCGATTGTTTGATTTGAGTTATTTTGAATTTGTTGGGTAATTTTAAATAAGTATTTGTTATCTAATTTGATTTTTTTTTTAAATGTAATTCCTTCTCCATTATTCCATTCTAAAATAATAGGACTCTTGTCAGATAAAACTCTGTTTCCTTTAACTTTCCAGACTGATTTTTGTGAAGGAACTTTTATTTTATTTCCAATACTCGTCCATCCAGTTTCAACATAAAATCCATTTTCAGTTTCAGCTGGGTTTAAAAAATTAACATTTAAATTATTTTCTAAATCTTTTTTATGTTTTTTGAAAGAAATATCATCTATTAATCCTCCTTTTAATGATATCGATCCAACGATGCTATCATTTTCAACCCTAACTCTTTCAGTTTCAGAATTTTTTAATGAATCACCTCTTGAAATTGTATCTATTTTTAAAGACTCATTTATATTTGGTGTTATACCATTTTCACTAGCTTTCGTTTGCTGTTGAATTGTTTTATCACTTACAGGACGTGGACTTTCAAAAAAAGCTGCCCAAAAAAGCAAAACAGACATAGATAGAGCAATTGCTATAAATACGTTTTTATTATCCATTAAATTTTTCCTTACTTAAATTTTTTTTCTTTGGTACAAAATCTAATCCAGACCCACCGCCTAAAGTTTTTAAAGGATGACAACTTAAAATTCTTTTGAAGCCCATGATAGAACCCTTGAGTATTCCATAAGTTTTAAGACACTCAATATAATACTCCGAGCAAGTTGGAAGATATCTACATCTGACTCCTAAAAAAGAAGAAATAAAATATTGATAAAATTTTATTACACAAATATTTAAAGCTATTATTAGTTTAGTCATTTATTTAATTTTATTAAAACTTTTAATCATTGCTGGCATTAAAATACTTTGTTTTTCTGCGTAAGCATTTGATTTTCCAAAAACTATATAAGTATAATCTCTGTTAATTGCACCTCTTTTTTTTAGTAATTTATAAACAATAGCTTTTAATTTTCTTCTTATTTTGTTTCTTTTAACAGCATTGCCGATTTTTTTTTTCATAACAAAACTAATTAGTAAATTATTTTTATATTTAGGTTTATAAAAATTTTTTGCAGCAAATACTGAAAAAAATTCTGTGTGAATTTTTTTTTCTTTTAATGCTTTTTGAAATTGGTTGCTTTTTTTTAAACTTTCAAGCTTAACCATTTATTTGATTATGTTGATATTGTTTTTCGACCTTTAGCTCTTCTTCTAGCTATTAGTTGTCTGCCAGTTTTAGTTGACATCCTAGCCCTAAAACCATGCCTTCTTTTTCTTACTAGATTACTTGGTTGATAAGTTCTTTTCATAAATATTTAAAGTTATATATTTTAATTGCTGTCTATTGTACAGGTAAATTATGAGTAAAAGCCTTAAACTATTTTTAGGAATTTCTTACATAATAATCTTATTTTTTTTCCTATATTTGATCTTATCTAACCTGGAGGTAACTAGACTAGATGATTTTCTATATTATAAAGAAATGCAAATAAAATTAGAAAAAATGATTGGCGGCAATCTTTATTTGAATCTAGTTTATTTTTTTATTTTTTGTTTGATCTGGATATCTTTACTTGGCTTTGGATCTCCTCTACTTATTGTTTCTGGTGTTTTATTTGGAAAGTGGATAGGGACATCTATATCAGTTATATCAATTTCTATTGGTTCACTAATACTTTATTTAATTGCCAATTTTTTTTTCAAAGAAATAGTTAGCAGTTTATTAGAAAAAAAATTTTCTAAATATATTCACATTTTTAAGAAAAATGAATTTAATTATTTTTTTGCATTTAGATTAGCTGGTGGATTAGGCATACCATTTGGATTACAAAATATTTTGCCTGTCATCTTAAATATAAATAAATTTAATTATTTTTTTGCAAGTTTTTTTGGCTTTATACCAATTTTTTTTATTTGGAATACTGTTGGATCAGGGTTGAATGAATATATTAAACAAGCAGATAATTTTAGTTTTGTTCATTTACTTTTAAATAAAGATATTTATTTACCAATAATTTTATTTATCATTTTTATGATAATATCAACAATTATAAAAAAAAAAATATTTGATATAAAAAGTTAATAAAAATTATTCAAAATGAGGTTGTAAAAATGTTTCTTGAAAAACTAAATTGGATAGCATGGTTAATTCTAGTGATTTTATGGAATTTTGGTTTTCCAGATGCTACGCCATTACAAGATGTAATTGTTGCCGTAATTTTGTCCTTATTGTTTATAATTATTAAATTAATGCGATCAAGATACTTGCATAAAACCGGTTCAAGAAGTAAAAATAAGTTTTAATGAAGGAGCGCTTAATATGGGAATTCACTACGATTATAAATCAACACGTGGCGATAAAGCGATGAAGAAAGAAGCAAAGCGCAAAGCACGAATTGAACAAAGAAGAGCTAAAAAATCTGGTGATAGCTCAGAGTCACCCAAAGAGAAAAAAATGCATGATATAGACAGACCTATCACACTAGAGGATTTAACAAACCCAGATAAAAGTTAATTTAAGCATGAGATCTTTTGTTAAAAAGGACTCATTATTAAAAATCCGTGAAGATTCACTAAAAAAAAATTTAAAAAAAAGAAAAAAATTAAAAAATAAAATTAAAAAGAAATATGACAGTACTATCAGATAAATGGATTAAAAAAGAAGCTCAAAAAGGAATGATAAAACCTTTTGTTGGTAAACAAGTCAGAAAAGGAAAAATTTCTTTTGGATTATCTTCTTACGGATACGATGCGAGAGTTTCTAATGAATTTAAAATATTTACGAATGTAAACTCTGGCATTGTAGATCCAAAGGTTTTTAAAAAAGAAAGTTTTGTAACAAAAATTGGAAAAGAATGCATAATACCACCTAACTCGTTTGCGTTAGCAAGAACTATGGAATATTTCAAAATTCCAGAAGATGTATTGGTTATATGCTTGGGTAAATCTACATATGCAAGATGTGGAATAATTGTAAATGTAACTCCACTGGAACCTGGATGGGAAGGTCATGTTACTTTAGAATTTTCAAATACTACTCCCTTGCCAGCTAAAATTTATGCTAATGAAGGTGTTGCGCAACTAGTATTTATTAAAGGAAATGAAAAACCTAGCATTACATATGCTAAAAGAAAAGGTAAGTACATGAAGCAAAAAGGCGTCACCCTTCCAAAGATTTAAAATCTTAAATGCAAAAATTATTGATTAATGGAAAAAAAGAATTAGTTGGAAAAATTTCAATTTCTGGATCTAAAAATGCTACCTTACCAATTTTAGCAGCAACTATTTTATCCAATCAAGTCAAGCTGATAAATATACCTTTAGTTAAAGATATTTTTACAATGGTAGAGCTACTAAGATTCATAGGATTAAAAACTAATATTTTAAAAAAAAAAAATATAATTGAGATAAAGAATATAAATAAAAATATTAAAACATTAGCACCTTATAGTTTAGTGAAAACAATGCGAGCAGGAGTATTAGTCTTGGGACCACTTTTAGCTAAACATAAGAAAGCTAAAATTTCACTTCCCGGAGGTTGTGCAATTGGAACTAGACCAGTTGATTTACATCTTTTTGCGTTAAAAAAACTAGGAGCAAAAATTAAAATAAAAAATGGATACATTCTTGCCGAAGCGAAAAAAGGGCTACAAGGAACAAATATTACCTTTCCAAGTATTTCTGTGGGAGCTACTGAAAATGCAATATTGGCAGCATTCAATGCTAGTGGAAAAACAGTACTTAGAAATTGTGCAATAGAACCAGAAGTTAAAGAGCTTGTTAAATTTTTAATCAAATTAGGTGGAAAGATTAAAATCGTCAGACGAAAAATTTTTATTACTGGATGCAGTAAGATTAAAAAAAATATATCTCACGAAATTATTTTTGATAGAATTGAACTAGGCACCTATATGATAGCCGCTGCATTAGTTGGTAAAAAAATTATATTCCATAAAATAGAATCAAGAATAATTAAAAATGAGATAAATATTTTAAAAAAAATGGGTGTAAAAATAAAAGTTAAAAAATCTACCATTGAGGTTTTTAAAAGTAAAAATATTAAGAAAATAAATATTTCTACAAAGCCATACCCTGGTTTTCCAACTGATTTACAAGCACAACTGATGGTTTTAATGACTCGGGCTCGAGGAGTATCGAAAATTAAAGAAAGTATTTTTGAAAATAGATTTATGCACGTTCCGGAACTAAAACGAATGGGAGCAAATATAGAAATAAAAAATAAAACTGCAATTATTAAAGGTCCTTCAAAGTTAACTGGCGCGGAAGTAATGGCAACAGATTTAAGAGCATCAGTTAGTTTAGTGCTCGCGGGTTTGGTAGCAGATAATAGAACAATAATTAATAGAATATATCATCTTGATAGAGGTTATGAATTTTTGGAAAAAAAATTGAAAAACTGCAAAGCACGTATTAAAAGAATTTAAAGTGAAAGCTAAAAATTTAAAACTCATAGCTAATACTAACGAAGATTTGAGGGTTATATCAGCTCACCTGCAAGACTCAATTGCAGAAGTGAAAAACATTGCAAATTTAAAAAAAAATAAAATTTTTTTAATGCAACTTAATAGATTTATGTGGGAGGATGTTGAAAAAGGTGTCTTTAGAAAAAATAAGAGAATTAGAACAATATTAAAGTTTGATAATGTTATAGAGGTTAACTCAAAGAACATAAGACAAGCAAGCAAAGACAAATTTCTAGACTTTCTTGCTATTGAAAGCTGTCAAATGCCTGATAATAACTATGAAATGAAATTAATTTTTTCTGGAGATTTGATTATCAGAGTGGTAGCAGAAGTTATTGAAGTTACTTTAGATGATCAAGGAGAACCATGGGATACAAGAAATAAACCTAAGCACAAAGTTTTATGATACTAAAACATTTAAATGGAAATCAAAATAATTTTGAAAAAAAATTACAATTAATTTTAAATCAAAGAAAATTTATTCAATCAAAAGCACACATAGTAAAAAAAATAATTCGAGGTGTAAAAAGAAATGGTGACAAAGCATTAATACAATATGAAAAAAAATTTTCAAAAAATGAAATAAATAAAACTAGTATTAAATTTTCAAAAAAAGAAATTAACAAGATAGAAAAAAGTATTAATTTAAAATTAAAAAGGTCAATTGATATTGCTTATGATAGAATAAAAAAATTTCATGAAAAACAGAAAATCCTACCATTTAAATTAATAGATAAATACAAAAATGAGCTATCATATATTTATTCACCAATAGATAAAGTAGGAGTATATGTTCCTGGTGGTACAGCAAGTTATCCGAGTACTGTTTTGATGAACTGTATTCCAGCTATTGTCGCAGGTGTAAAAAATATATTTTTGACTACCCCTGCACTAGGTACAAAAGTGAATCCTGCAATAATATATGCAGCAAAAAAATGTGGTGTAAAAGAAATTTATAAAACTGGGGGAGCGCACTCGATAGCAGCGCTTGCTTATGGCACTAAGACCTTTAAGAAAGTTGATAAAATTGTAGGACCCGGTAATGCATTTGTAACTGCTGCTAAAAAAGAAGTGTACGGTGATGTTGGTATTGATATGATCGCTGGACCATCTGAAGTAAGCATAGTTGCGGATAGACATGCTAATGCTGATTGGATTGCTGCAGACTTAATAGCTCAGGCAGAGCATGACACTTACTCTCAATCAATTTTAATTTCTAATAATTTAAATTTAATTAAAAAGGTAAATATTAGTTTAAAAAAACAATTAAACAAATTACCAAAAGTTAAGATAGCAACTAGTAGCTTAAAAAATTATGGACTTTCAATTTATGCTAATAAAATGAATAAAATTTTGAATATTGTAAATGAAATTGCACCTGAACATCTAGAACTGTATGTAGAAAATTATAGAAAAATTTTAAAAGGAATAAAAAATGCAGGTTCTATTTTTTTAGGTAAGTACTCACCAGAGGCAATGGGCGATTATCTGGCTGGTCCAAATCACGTTTTGCCTACTTCTGGATCTGCTAAATTTTCGTCTGGACTATCCGTTAATGATTTTTTAAAACGTCATTCGTTAATAAAAATAACAAAAACAGGTATTGAAAGATTGGGTTCTTCAGTTATAAATCTAGCAATGCATGAAAATTTAGATGGTCATGCAAATTCTGTTAAAATAAGATTAAAAAAGGATTAATAATTGGCAAAACAAGAAACTTTAGAATTTAAGGGAAAAGTAACAGAATTATTACCTAATGCTATGTTTAGAGTAAAGCTCGAGAACAATCATGAAATATTAGCTCACACAGCTGGAAAATTAAGAAAGAATAGAATAAGAGTTTTAGCCGGTGATAATGTTATGGTTGAAATGACACCATATGATTTAACTAAAGGTAGAATAACTTTTAGGTTTTAGGCCTTGTAGCTCAGTAGTAGAGCAGTACCCTGAAAAGGTATGTGTCGTAAGTGCGATTCTTACCAAGGCCACCATATAAGTTTTGAAACTATGGACCAAATAAAATCAGATATTGAGATAGCAAGAGCAGCAAACATTAAGCCAATTACAGAAATATTAAAAAAATTAAATATTCCTGACGACTCTTTTGCTTTTAGCTCAATGGGAAGACACATAGCGAAATTAAATTTAGAATATATTGATTCATTAAAAGAAACAAAAAGTAACTTGATATTAGTTACTGCAATAACGCCAACTCCAGCCGGTGAAGGTAAAACAACAACGTCTGTAGGTTTGAGTGATGGTTTAAATAAAATTGGTAAGCAATCTATAGTTTGTTTAAGAGAGCCAAGTTTAGGACCTTCATTTGGAATGAAAGGTGGCGCAGCAGGAGGTGGTTATGCTCAAGTAATACCAATGGAACAAATTAACTTACATTTTACTGGTGATTTTCACGCAATCACTTCAGCTCATAATTTACTTTCTGCGATGATAGATAACCATATTTACTGGGGAAACAAATTAAATATAGATTCTGAAAATATTATTTGGAAACGAGTAATAGATTTAAATGACCGCGCTCTTAGAAAAATTGAAATTAATCTTGAAAATTTAAAATCTAATATTCCAAGAAATGATAGCTTTGATATTACTGTTGCATCTGAAGTGATGGCAATTTTTTGTTTATCAAATAGCATTAAAGAATTAGAAGAAAAAATTGGAAATATTACTGTTGCATATTCAAAAGATAAAAAACCTTTATATGCAAAAGATTTAAAAGCTGAAGGACCTATGACAGTATTACTAAAAGAAGCTGTTAGACCTAATGTTGTTCAAACACTTGAAAATAATTTAGCAATTATTCATGGTGGTCCATTTGCAAATATTGCCCATGGATGTAATTCAATTCTAGCAACAAAAACTGCTTTAAAATTATCTGATTACGTTATTACAGAAGCAGGTTTTGGTGCTGACCTTGGAGCTGAAAAATTTTTAAATATTAAGTGTCGAAAAGCAGGCATTCGACCAAATTGTGTGGTTCTTGTTGCAACTATAAGAGCTTTAAAAATGCATGGTGGAGTAGAAAAAGAAGACTTAAAAAGTGAAAATACCGATGCATTAAAAAAAGGATTACCTAACCTTGAGAGGCACATCGGAAATATAAAAAAATTTGGTTTAGATGTAGTTGTAGCAATTAATCACTTTATTACTGACACTGACAACGAAGTAAAAATTATCCAAGAGCACTGTTTAAAACTTGGAGTGAAAGTAAGCCTGTGCACTCATTGGGCCAATGGAGGAAATGGAACTAAGGATTTAGCTAGTAATGTAGTTGAATTGTGCAAGCAGAGTGACAAAAGTAAATTTAAATATTTGTATTCTGATGAAACCTCAATTTTGGAAAAAATAGAAAAAATTGCAAAAGAAATTTATAAAGCAAAAGGAATTGAAGTAGATGAAAAAACTAAAGAACAAATAAAAAAAATAGAGAAGGCTGGATTTGGAAAGTTTCCGGTTTGTATTGCAAAGACACAATATAGTTTTTCTACAGATCCAAAATTAAAAGGAGCTCCATCTGACCATACTTTATCTGTTAGGGAAATAAGACTATCTAGTGGAGCTGAGTTTTTAGTTGTAGTATGTGGAGCTATAATGACTATGCCTGGACTTCCAAGAGTTCCTGCTGCTGAAAATATTAAATTAAATAAAAAAGGTGAGATCGAGGGTTTATTTTAGGTTATTTTTTTTTATATTTAGCTGCTTCTTCAGACCCACCAGTTGCACTTCCCTTACTATAAGAGTGCTTTCCCATTCCTGCAAGTTCACCATTCTGAACAATTAAATACGGATCCCTTATTGGTTTTTTTTCAAAAAAACATTCAAGAATTTCTCTAACACCTGCTGCATATCTGTACTGAGCTGATAAAGTTGTTCCAGAAGTATGAGGTGTCATTCCATGATTAGGCATAGTTCTCCACGCATGATCATTAGGTGCTGGCTGAGGAAACCAAACATCACCAGCGTAACCACTTAATTGACCTGATTTAAGAGCTTTAGCAATAGCCTCTCTGTTACAAATTTTTCCTCTTGCAGTATTAACTATATATGCGCCCTTTTTCATTTTGCTAATCAACCCATCATCAAATAGATTTTCAGTTTCAGGATGAAGTGGACAATTAATTGTAACTACATCGCAAACTTTGACCAAAGACTCTACAGAGTCATGAAATGTAAGATTTAATTCTTTTTCAACTGAGTCGGGTAATTTATGTCTATCGAAATAATGCAAGTGAACATCAAATGGTTTCATTTTTCTTAATGCATCTAAACCAATGCGTCCAGCAGCCACTGTGCCTACATGCATACCTTCTACATCATAAGATCTTTGAACAGCATCAGCGATATTCCAACCACCTTCTTTAACAATTGCATGCTGATTGTGGTAATCTCTAACTAACGACAAAATCATCATTACAATGTGTTCTGCCACAGATCTTGAATTACAATAAGTTACTTCAACTACATCTATTTTATTATCCATTGCAGCTTGTAAATCAACGTGGTCTGAACCAATACCTGCAGTAATTGCCATTTTTAAATTTTTTGCTGACTCTATTTTTTCTCTTGTTAAGTAATAAGGCCAGAAAGGTTGAGATATAACAATATCAGCATCCACAAGTTCTTTGTCAGCTTTACAGCCTTTTGCATCTTTATCTGAAGTCACAATTAATGTATGACCATTTGACTCTAAAAATTTTCTTAAACCCAATTCTCCTGAAACACATCCAAGTAATTCCCCAGGATTAAAATCTATTCCCTTAGGTGTAGGCAGTGTCATTCCATCGGGATATTTATTCAATTTTGGCAGGTTAGATAAAGGGTAGCTTTTTGGCATTCCTTTTTTAGGATCATCGTATAAAACACAAAGTATTTTCATTTTTTTTCCTTAGTTATTTGACTATTAACAAAGGATAAAGTCAAACTATTCCTATATTGATTTATCTGGACACCCCCTATGTAAAATTGGTATATCCAGAAAAATATGAAATTTTCATTAGAAATAACAATGAAAACAGATCTTTCTGTTCTACCGAAAGTAAAAGACGTTTATATAACAATGCTTCCCGGAAACAATTTTAGAGAGGTTGCCAATAAAGCAAAAGAACTAGTAAATAATGGATTCAATCCAGTTCCCCATTTCCCCGCTCGATCAATCAAAAATTTAAATGAGTTAAAAGAGTACACTTCTATGTGTAAAGATTTTGGCGTAAAACAAGCTTTAGTAATTGGGGGAGGTGCTGACCCAATAGGAGATTACCACTGCTCGTTGCAAATTTTAGAGAGTGGATTATTTGAGGGTATGAAGATAGGAATTGCTGGACACCCAGATGGATCCCCTGATATATCGGACTCAGATTTAGATAAAGCTATGAAAGATAAAATGCCATACGCAGATTACATAGTTACACAATGGCTATTGGACTACAAGTCTATAGCTAATTTTATTTCTAAACAAAAGTTGCCAGTACATGTGGGGATTACTGGTCCTTTAAAAATAAGCAGCTTATTAAAGTTTGCTAGTATTGTTGGTGCAAAAAATTCTTTAAATTTTCTTAAATCTAATGCAACCAAAGCTGTAGATTTATTGAGACCTAAAGACCCGAATGAATTGATAGAAAATCTTAAAATAGTTACAGATAATTTTCATATTTATACTTTTGGTGGCTTAAAGGAAACTAATAAATGGTTGACTAAAAATAAATATGCCTAAAAAATCAAAAAAAGTAAAAAAAAAGAAAAAGTTAAAATCAATTTCATCTAAACCTGAAAAAGTTAATTATAATAAAATTCGCCATGAAACTTCAGTAGACCAATCTGACAGACAAGTTCCTTACAATCTAAGACAAAGTGGTCCAACAAAAGTTGAGATGCTAATTTCTACGCGTGTAAGAAAATCACCTTACTGGCATTTATCGATGCAAGCAGGATGTTGGAGAGCGACAGTTTATAACCGTATTTATCATCCGAGAGGTTATGTTAGACCTGAAAAAGGTGGAGCCATGGTTGAGTATCAAGCGATTAAGAAACACGTCACAATGTGGAACGTAGCTGTAGAAAGACAGATACGAGTCAAAGGGCCGGATGCAGAAAAATTTACAGACTATGTAATTACAAGAGATGCTACAAAAATTTCAACAATGAGAGGTCGTTATGTTATTTTATGTAATTATAAAGGTGGAGTGTTGAATGATCCAGTTTTATTAAGAGTAGCTGAAGATGAGTTCTGGTTTAGTTTATCAGACTCAGATATTGGTTTATATTTACAAGGTGTGAATGCAGACAAAAAATTTAATGTTGAAATAGATGAAATCGATGCATGTCCTGTTCAAATTCAAGGACCTAAATCTAAAGCATTAATGAAAGATTTAATTGGCGATCAAGTTGATTTAGACAGTATGCCTTTTTATGGTTTGGCAGAAGCTAAAGTTGGTGGAAGGAGTTGTGTAATTTCTCAATCAGGATTTTCTGGAGAAGCTGGATATGAAATCTATCTTCGAAACGCAACTTTATATGCTGAAGATATGTGGAATGCAGTTCTTAAAGCTGGGAAAAAACATAAGTTAATGGTTATTGCTCCAGCTCACCATAGGAGAATTCAAGCTGGAATATTATCTTGGGGTCAAGATATGGATAACGAACATAATCCCTTTCAATGCAATTTAGGTTATCAAGTTTCTTTATCTGGAAAAGGTGAGTGGAATAAATCAGCAGATTACATAGGAAAAGAAGCTTTAGAAAAAATGAAAGGTCAAATTTCAAATGGAGAAAAACCTTACAAATTGCAACTTGTTGGTATGGAATTAGGTGGAAAACCAATCGAAGAATATGCTCCAGATTTTTGGTTAATATCAGAAGCTAAAGGTGGCAAGCCAGTTGGGTATATTACTTCACCTTGGTATCACCCAGAAAAAGGAAAAAATATTGCAATGGGTTATGTTCCATACGAGGGAAATTTAAATAATAATGGTTTTCCAACGGCAAACTTTGGTAAAAAATATAAAGTACATTTACCAAAAAAATATTCGAATAAACCTGTTGATGCTGTAGTAGTTCCGATACCATTTACAGAGTCTTTTAATGCAAATACTAGAGAGACAAAAAAATAGGATATTTTCAAAAAGACATCACTAACTGATGAATCAAAAAGAAATTTACAAAATTTTTAAACCACAGTTAACTCCAAAAAAAATGTTAGAGCTTGGAGTTTTTGGTGGAGCATATTTTGTAGATGGCAGCATTAAGGAATTTCCTAAATCATGGTTTACAAAAGCAAAAATAAGTAAAACTTTTGATATTAATTTAAATCGTTTTAAAATTGAATCTGGTTTATCTAGAAAAGAATGGATTGCAAAAGGTTGGATTTTTAAAGAAGATCCCCTAGGGTGGTTCCAATGGTATTGTAGATTTAAAAATGGCCGAAGAATTTTAGAAGTTGATCAAATTCAAATCAAAAGATGGAAATCTTTTGGTGGTAGACACAAACCAGCCGTACAAAAGAATTGTGAAGAAGGAGACCTTCAGTGTAGAAGAAGACAAAGGCAGGCTTTATTGCAGTGGGCTTATAATCCAATTTTTTAGATTAAATAGAACCACAACAATGTTTATATTTTTTTTCTGAACCACAAGGACATCTATCATTTCTTCCAACTTTTTGATTAGATACAGAAACTTTTGACTCACTTTCTTTATCTTGCTCATCGTTTGAAACAACAATATTAAGATTAAGTAAAAATTTTATAACATCATTTTTTATTTTTTCTAATAATCCTTCAAAAAGAGTAAAAGCTTCTTTTTTGAATTCTGATAACGGATCTTTCTGGCCGTATGATCTTAATCCTATTACTTGTCTAAGTTGTTCCAAGTATTGTAGATGCGATCTCCAAGAAAAATCAATAATTTGTAAAAAGATTCTTTTTTCTAGATTATTATTTTCATCTTTACCTATTAGATTAATCCTCTCAGTTTTTTTTGACAAATAGAAATTTTTAATTTTTTCAGAAAATTTTTCTTTACTGAGTGATGATATAGAAATTAATGTATCATCATTAATAATATTTCCAGTAGTATTTTTTATAGATGCGAGGTAACTTTTTTTATCATTTGATTTTTGAAATATATTTTTTATCATTTCTAGATTAGTCAAAATTTCATCTAAAAAATCTTGCAATATTTCTTCAATATTTTTAGCTTTTAGAATTTTTAATCGTTGAGAAAAGATCACTCTTCTTTGATCATTCATTACATCATCAAACTTAATTAGTGTTTTTCTTATATCAAAATTTCTTGTTTCAACTTTTTTTTGAGCTCTTTCCATAGCTTTGTTAATCCATGGATGATCGATTGATTCATTCTCCTTAAGGCCAAGTTTTTTTAACATTCCATCAATAGAATCTCCCCCAAAAATTCTCATTAATTCATCTTGAAGGCTTATAAAAAACACTGAACTACCGGGATCTCCTTGTCTTCCTGCTCTTCCTCTCAACTGATTATCAATTCTTCTACTTTCATGTCTTTCTGTTCCAATTATAACCAAACCTCCACACTCTTTAACTGTTGCTTCGTCTTTTTTAATTTGCTCAATGTCATTTACTTTACCGTCTTCAATAAAATCTTTGTTGCCACCTAATTTTATATCTGTTCCTCTTCCCGCCATATTAGTCGCAATAGTTACGGCACTAATTTTTCCAGCTTCAGCAATAATTTTAGCTTCTTGTTCATGCTGTTTTGCATTGAGCACATTGTGTTTAATCTTTTTTTTATTCAAAATTGAAGAAATTTTCTCTGATTTTTCTATACTAGTTGTACCAACTAAGACTGGTTGTTCCTTTTTATTACACTCAATTATTTTGTTAGTAATAGCATTATACTTTTCGATTTCAGTTCTAAAAATCTGATCATTAAGATCTTTTCTTTGCATTTCTTTATTTGTAGGAATCGAAATAACATTAAGTTTATAGATATCAAAAAACTCTTCAGCTTCCGTTATAGCAGTTCCCGTCATGCCAGATAATTTTTTATATAGTCGAAAATAATTTTGGTAAGTAATTGAAGCTAATGTTTGGTTTTCCTCTTCAATCTGTACATTCTCTTTAGCTTCCAATGCTTGATGCAATCCATCAGAAAATCTTCTGCCACCTAAAACTCTACCAGTAAATTCATCTATGATTTGAACTTTTCCATCTCTAACAATGTAGTCGGTATCTTTCTTAAAAAGTAGGCTAGCTTTAAGAGCTTGATTAACATGGTGTACTAAGCTCAAATTTTCTGGATCGTAAAAGTTATTATTTTTTAGTATTTTTTTTTGGATAGATAGTTTTTCAATTTTATCTATACCTAAATCAGTTAAAATTGCATTTTTATTTTTTTCATCTAATTCAAAGTCGTTTTTTTGCAAATGTTTCATAAAATCATTAGCTACCGAATAAAGGTTGGTTTTATCCTCTAATCTTCCTGAAATAATTAAGGGTGTCCTCGACTCATCAATTAAAATACTATCAACTTCATCTACTATGCAGTAATTATGATTTCTTTGAACCATGTCACTTAGTTCATACTTCATATTATCTCTCAGATAGTCAAAACCTAACTCATTGTTTGTTGCATAAGTAATGTCACAATTGTAATTATCTTTTCTTTTTATATCTTCCAAATCATTAGTAATACAACCTGTTGATGTGCCTAAAAAATTAAAAACTTTACCCATCCATTCCGAGTCTCTTTTTGCTAAATAATCATTTACGGTTACAATGTGAACTCCTTTACCAGTCAATGAGTTAAGATAAGCAGGTAGTGTAGAAACTAATGTTTTGCCTTCACCAGTTTTCATTTCAGCAATTTTGCCTTCATGTAAAATTAACCCTCCTGCTAACTGAACATCGTAATGTCTTTCTCCCAATGTTCTTTTTGCCGCCTCTCTGACTAAGGCAAAACTATCTGGTATAACGCTCTCTAGAGAACTACCTTCTTTTATTGATCTCTTAAGATTAACTGTCTTTTCTTTAAATTCAACATCAGATAGGGACTTAATTGACTCTTCTTTACTATTTATAGCTGAAATTAAATTCTTTGTTTTGTCCAATTCCTGTTGATTAGAGCTTTTAAATAATTTACTTAAAGTTCTTGTAAATACATTCATTATACTTCTATATATGTATTTATAATCTAAATTAAACAGTAATTATGACGTTAAACTTAAAAAACTTCCTAAACGACAAAACTAAATTGTCGAAAATGGGGGAGTTTCAAAATCTTAAACAAATAGAAGGACTTGAAATGTCCTGCGTGTCCGCAGATCTATATGGCAATGGAAGAGATGATTTATCATTATTTTATTTTAGCAATGGTGCAAATTACGCAACAATGACGACAACAAACAGTATAGTTTCTGAGTCATTAGCTTGGAATAATAACTCCCACAAGAAGACAATCAAAGGTTTGATGGTTAACACAAAAAATGCAAATACTTTTACTGGAAAACAAGGAAAAGAAAGTTTAGACATTATAGCAAAAAATTTATCAAGAATTTTAACTCTAAAAGAATCAAAATCAGCAAAAGGAACCTCTGAAACTGTAAAAATTAAAGATTTAATTTTTGCTTCAACTGGAGTAATAGGAGAGCGATTTCCTGTCGATAAAATAAAAGACACACTACCTGATTTAGTTCAAAAACTAAAAGCCGAGCATAATAAATTATTTTGGATGAAAATTGCCTCAGGTATTATGACAACAGACACAAAACCAAAAGTAGCCTATGAAGAAATGATTATTGGTGATGAGTTAGTAAAAATATGTGGCATCGCAAAAGGCTCTGGAATGATTGCTCCAAATCTTGCAACAATGTTATCATTTATTTTCACTAATGCTGATATAAACTCCAATTTATTAAAATCACTTTTAAAAAGAGCAGTTGCCAATACATTTAATGCTATAACAGTTGATAGCGACCAATCAACTAATGACATGGTCTCGATCTTTTCAACAAGAGCTATTAAAATAGGTCAAAATCTTTCTTTGAACGATAAAATTATTCAAAAATTTGAAATAAGTTTAAAAAAATTATGTTTAAATCTTGCAAAACAAATCGTAGTTGACGGAGAGGGAGCAAAAAAATTTTTAATAGTAAAAGTTATTAATGCTAAATCGTTGGGTAGTGCGAAAAAAATTGCTTTTTCAATTGCAAATTCACCTTTAGTTAAAACAGCTGTAGCTGGAGAAGATCCAAATTGGGGAAGAATAGTTATGGGAATTGGCAAATCTGGAGAAATAATCGATGCTAAGAAATTGAAAATTAAACTAGGTAATTTTACAGTTGCTGAAAATGGAAAAATTTCTGATACTTACAACGAAGAAAAATTAGAAGAATATATGAAGTGGGACTCTATTGAAATTGAGGTAAATTTGAAATTAGGCAACGATGCATTTGAATGTTATACATGTGATTTTACACATGACTATATAGATATTAATGCGGATTACAGAAACTAAGTTATAAAAATATTTAAATGATTAAATATAATCTTAAGTGTAATAATAATCATGAATTTGAAAGTTGGTTTTCTGATTCTAGTGAATTTGATAAACTAAATAAAAAAAAATTACTTGAATGCATTTATTGTGCATCGAACAAGATTAAAAAATCAATCATGGCTCCTATGATCTCTGGCACAAAATCTAAGAAGGATAATATTAATTTTTTCAATAAAAACTTATCGAATAAAAAAAAAGAACTATTGGAACTCCGGAATTATGTAGAAAAAAATTTTGAATTTGTTGGTGATAAATTTAGTGAAAAAGCAAGAGAAGTTTACTATGATAAAAAAACTAAAAAAGGCATTTATGGAACCGCAACATCAGAAGAAAGAGAAGAAATGGAAGAAGAAGGCATCGACTTGCTGAGAGTACCTTGGGTAAGTAAAGATAATTAATTTTTAATACTAGAAATAATATAATTTACCGAAAGATTATTAGATTTTTTCCATTTATTCCAAATAGGATTAAACTCTAGTCCTTTAATGTCACTTGTTGTAAAATTTTCATTGTTCAGTTTTTTTTGTAATTCCTCTGGTTTTATAAACTTATTCCAATCATGAGTTCCAATAGGCAGCCATCTCAATATATATTCAGCACCTAAAATTGCTTTGATATAAGATGTGAATGTTCTGTTAATTGTTGCAGTGAACATTAGACCATTATTTTTTAATAAATCTTTGCAAGATTTCAAGTATAGATCTAAGTTCTCTACGTGTTCAACAATTTCAAGATTTAAAATTATATCGAATTTTTCCTTCTCTTTTAACTGCTCAGGTGATTTATGAAGATAATCAATCTTTAAATTGCTTTCTTTACTGTGAAGATAAGCAACTTTTATATTTTTTTCTGATGCATCTATACCAGTCACACTACCACCTAGTCGAGACATTGGCTCACTTATTAAACCTCCACCACATCCAATATCTAGTATTTTTAAATTTTCGAGTAAAAATTTTTTCTCTTTTTTTATTTTAAAATGTCTTGTAATCTCACCCAAGATATATTCAATTCTTATGGGATTAAACATGTGCAAAGGTTTAAATTTTCCGTTAACATCCCACCATTCGTTAGCTAAGTTTGAAAACTTTTGAATTTCTTCTTTATTTATTGTAGTCATATAATCTTAATGTACTAATTATACTTAATTAAAAACATTTATTTATATTATATTAAAATCTAGCAATGGCAAAAAAAGTTTTAAAATTTGGAGGAACTTCAGTAGGAACAATTGATAGAATCCTACATGTGGCTAAAATTATTAAAAAAGAATATGTCGCAGGTAATGAAGTTATAGCAATAGTTTCTGCAATGTCAGGTAAAACAAATGATTTAATGAAGTTGTCTAAAAATATTTCTGAAAATTTTAATAAAAGAGAATTGGACGTGCTTTTAGCCTCAGGTGAACAGGCAACAAGCGCACTGTTGGCTGGAGCATTAATAAAACTTGGAGTTAATTCTAAATCATGGCTAAATTTTCAAATACCAATTTTGACTGAAGGAGAACACTCAAATGCAAGAATTATAAATATGAATATTGAAAAAATAAATAAATTTTTATCAGAAAAAGGAGTGGCAATAATTCCAGGATTTCAAGGAGTTTCAAAAACAGGAGATGTAACTACAATAGGAAGGGGGGGATCGGATGCAACTGCAGTTGCTGTTGCAAAGATATTTGAATTTGATACTTGTGAAATATACACTGATGTAGATGGAGTTTTTTCCACAGATCCTAACAAAATACCAGTAGCAAAAAAAATAGATAAAATATCATATGATGAAATGCTCGAACTTTCCTCTTTAGGAGCAAAAGTTATGCAGCCGTCAGCTGTTCAAACTGCTATGATGTATAATATCCCACTTGAAGTCAGATCAACATTCACTGACAGACAAGGAACAAAAATATTTAGTCAAGAAAATATAGACTATACAAAAAGTGTTACTGGAGTAGCGTATTCAAAAGATGATGCTAAAATTACTTTAACAAGTGTACAAGACAAACCTGGAGTAGCGGCAAATATATTTGAACCACTAAGCAAAAGTCAGATAAATGTTGATATGGTGATACAAAATATTTCTTCAGATCAAAAAACCACAGATATAACTTTTACAATTAAAAGAGATGATCTAGTAAAAAGTGTCGATATAATTAAAAATAATCAGAATATTCAATATGAAAGCATTGGACATAATGATAAAGTTTCCAAAGTTTCAATTGTAGGTGCAGGAATGGTTTCTACACCAGGAGTAACTTATAAAATGTTTAGAGGACTAGCAGAGGAAAAAATTAATATTTTAGCTATTTCTACTTCAGAAATTAAATTATCAGTAATTATTAATGAAAATGATACCTTAAAAGCTGTAAAAAAATTACATACAATTTTTGATTTAGATTAAAAATGGAAGTTAGGCCACACAGAACAATAATTAGAAAAAAAACAAAAGAAATTAAAGTAGGAAATGTTTCTGTTGGAGGAAAATCTCAAATTACTGTTCAGTCAATGACTAACACTCTTACAACCAATGTTAAAGAAACGGTAAAACAAATTTTAGCATTGGAAGAAGCTGGAGCAGATATAGTTAGGGTGTCTTGCCCAGATGAAGACTCAACTAAAGCTTTAAAAGAAATTGTTAAAGAAGTTAAAGTTCCAATTGTAGCTGATATACATTTTCATTATCTAAGAGCAATTGAGGCTGCAAAAATGGGTGCAAGTTGTCTTAGAATAAATCCAGGTAATATAGGATCAAATGATAGAGTTTTAGAAGTAATTAAAGCCGCTAAAGATAACAACTGCTCAATTAGAATTGGAGTGAATGCAGGTTCATTAGATAAAAATTTACTTGAAAAATATAAAGAACCGTGCCCAGACGCTCTTGTAGAAAGCGCTATGTATAACGTTAAATTATTAGAGGATAATGATTTTTTTAATTTTAAGATTAGCGTTAAATCGTCAGATGTTTTTTTAACAGTTAAATCGTATAAAGAGTTATCAAAAGTTTGTGATTACCCTTTACATCTAGGTGTAACCGAGGCTGGAGGACTTCTCACTGGGAGTATAAAGTCATCAATTGGAATAGGTCAGCTTTTAATGGATGGAATAGGTGACACAATTAGAGTTTCACTTTCTTCAGACCCGGTAGATGAAATTAAAGCAGGATATGAAATTTTAAAATCTCTCAGTATTAGAGCAAGAGGAGTAAATATTATCTCTTGTCCATCTTGTGCGCGTCAGGCTTTTCCAGTGATTGAAACTGTCAAAAAACTAGAAAAAAAATTATCTCATATAAAAGAACCCATTACCCTTTCTATAATTGGATGTGTAGTCAACGGGCCTGGAGAAGCGGCACAAACTGAGATAGGCTTAACTGGGGGTGGACAAGATAATAATCTTTTATATTTATCAGGCATTCCTCATACAAAAGTTGCTAGTACAGAAATAGTAAATAAAGTTGTTCAACTTGTTGAAAATAGAGTTAAAGAAAAAAATAATTAGATAATGATACCTATAGATAAAGTGAAAGACATCATCATTAAACACGATAATATCGAAAAAGATCTATCTTCTGGCAATATTGATCCAAAATCATTTGCTCAAAAATCTAAACAATATTCTAGCTTAGGAAATATTGTTTCTTTTGCTAGAGAGTATGTAAAATTTGATAATGAAATTAATGATTTAGAGAATATTATCAAGGACAAGAATAACGATAAAGAAATGGTAGAAATGGCTGAGAAAGATTTAAATCAATTAAAAATAAAAAAAATAGATTATGAAAATAAATTAAAAATATTTTTATTACCAAAAGATGAAGACGATGATAAAAATGCCATAGTTGAGATAAGAGCTGGCACAGGAGGACTCGAAGCTTCCCTTTTTTGTTCTGATTTATTTAAAATGTATGAAAAAGTATGCTCAAAAAAAAACTGGAAATTAGAAATTATCAATATTTCAAAAAGTGAAGCAGGAGGTTTCAAAGAAGTTATATTTTCTGTTAATGGAAACGATATTTACTCTTATTTAAAATACGAGTCAGGAGTGCATAGGGTGCAAAGAATTCCTGAAACAGAAACACAAGGGAGAATACATACTTCGGCAGCAACAGTTGCTGTATTACCCGAGGCGGAAGAAGTTGATATACAAATTAAAGAAGCAGACTTAAGAATAGATGTTTTTAGAGCTGGCGGGCCTGGCGGTCAATCTGTTAATACAACTGATAGTGCGGTAAGAATTACTCATATCCCCACAGGCGTTGTAGTAAGTCAGCAAGATGAAAAATCTCAACATAAAAATAAAGCTAAAGCATTAAAAATTTTAAGGTCAAGAGTTTACGAAGCTGAAAAAAGGAAAAAAGACCAAGAACGTTCCAGCAATAGAAGAAGCCAAATTGGCACCGGAGATAGATCTGAAAGAATAAGAACTTACAATTTTCCTCAAGGCAGAGTTACAGATCACAGGATTAACCTTACTCTTCACAAACTTGAAGAATTTTTAAGTGGTGAGATTCATCAAGAGATGAATCAAGAATTAAGATTAAAAGAGCAAGATTTAAAACTAAAAAATTTAAATTAATGGAAGTTTTAGAATTAATTAACTTTGGGTCACAAAAGCTTAAAAATAACAATATATGTTCCTATAGAATTGACTCTGAAATTTTACTCGCAAAAACTTTAAATAAAAAAAGAGAAGAGCTATTAATTAATTTAAATCAAAAAATTACACCAAAAGTAATTGGAAAATTTAATAAATTTATTAACAGAAGATCATTAAATGAACCTATTGCCTATATATTAAAAGAAAAAGAGTTCTGGAGTAAAAAATTTTTTGTAAATAAAGATACACTAATTCCAAGACCAGAAACTGAACTGATGGTTGAAAAAGTAGTAAATATTTTTAAAAAAAAAGATATATTTATTCTTGATATTGGAACTGGAACTGGATGTATATTATTAAGTATATTAAGTGAATTAAAAGGATCAAGAGGCATTGGTGTTGATATTTCGCAAAAAGCAATTCAAATTGCAATTAAAAATTCAGTAAAACACAACCTTAGTCAAAGAGCGAAGTTCTATAAAAAGTCTTTGAGGCAAGCTTATGACCGTAGATTCGACCTAATAGTGTCTAACCCACCTTATATTAATAAAAAAGATATAAAAAATTTAGAAGATGATGTCAAAAAATTTGAACCTAAATTAGCATTAGATGGTGGAAATGATGGGCTTGACGTTATTAAAAAAGTTATCTACAAATCCAGAAGTATTTTAAAAGAAAAAGGTATGCTCGCCTTAGAAATAGGAAATGAGCAATACCAAAAAGTTTCAAATATATTAATAAGTAATAAATTTAAAATTAGATTTACGGTTAAAGACTACAAGGATAACGTTAGATGTATACTGTCTACCTTAAGAATATAGAGTTAAAAAAAGTTGAATAGAATATGATTAACAATAATAATAGAAGAAGAAATTTTAGACCTAGGCCACAAAAAAATAATTTCAGACGGAGAAATGGACAGTCAAATTCTAGTAATGGCAGTAGTTTCAATAACGGTAATATGAATTTTAATAGAAATGGATCAATGACCAATCCACATAATGTTGAAAAGACAGTTCAAAAATTCCAACAATTAGCAAAAGACGCACAAAGTTCAGGAGATCCAGTGTTAGTTGAAAACTATTTACAACATGCAGATCATTATTCAAGAAGATTGGCAGAATTAAATGAAAAAAGTAGAGGTAACTCAAGCGTTAATCAAAATAATAATACAATTGAAACTTCAGTCAAAGAAACTTCAATCAAAGAAACTCCAGTCAAAGATATATTAAATAATTAAAACCTAATAAATTGAAAAGAAAGGTAAATTTTATCTTAATTCAGATAATCTAATATCAATTTTAATTCTTTCTAATTCAAAGTTTTCTCTATCTTTTCCTTTTAAAATTTTTCCTGAAGGTAACTTAAGTTTTTGTGAGTTTACTTTTCTACCATTTACAATCACTTCATAATGAAGGTGAGGGCCTGTTGACATTCCTGTAGATCCTACATAGCCAATAACTTGACCTTGTCTAACTCTTCTTCCTTCTTTTACTCCTCTAGCAAAACTTTTCATGTGAGCGTAAACAGTTTCGTAAGTAGAGTTGTGTTTTATCTTTACACAATTTCCACCACCACCACACCATCTTGCTCTAGTAATTTTACCTGCACCTGAAGCCATAATCGGTGTTCCACTTGGAGCTGCAAAGTCTGTGCCAGTGTGTAATTTAGTGTAACCTAGTATTGGATGTTTTCTATTACCAAAAGATGAAGATAAACGAGCACCATTAATTGGCGTCTTCATTAAAGACTTAACTATACTTTTTCCCTTTATGTCATAAAAACCATAGTCATTTTTATCTTTAAAGTTATAAAGGTTAATTTCACTGCCATTCACAAACATCGAAGCATAAATTATTTTCCCAGTGTCTCGAACTTTATTATTATCATCTTCAAATCTTTCATATAATATTTCAAATGAATCTCCTTTTCTAATATCTCTCTGAAAATCCACCTCAAAACCAAAAATTCTTGCAAACTCTATAATAATATTTGGCTCTATACCGGCATCTATTGCTGCACTGTATAAGTTATTTTCTATTACATTTTTAATTACTACTTCTTTTTTGTAAAGCTGAAGTATATTTTCTTTTATAGTAAAGTTATTTTGATTTTTTCTTATTTCAATACTTAGAGTGTTACTTACGGGGTATAAAAGATTTACAACTGTGTTTGAACCATCATCTAGTTTTTTTAACACAAGTGAAAGCTTCCTGCCGGCATAAATATTAGTAAGATTTTTTTGCTTTAAACTGTTTGATATAATTTTTATATCATTTGCTTTAATAGAATACTTTTTAAGAATTTTTTCAATCGAATCATTGTTTTGAATTGAATACTGCACCTCTCTATACGGACTATTTATCTTAGATATAAAATAGTTATTTAACTTCGAAAAATCTTCTGTCTTGACTACCGCATTTAAATTTTGACTTTCTATTTTATTTTTTTGATCTATTAAATTTGAGATAATTACAAACACTGAATAAAAAAGTAATATTGAAAATAAATAAACAAAATATCTCCAACTTAAAAGCCTGTAGACCTTGCCTGTATTTTTAAAATTTTTGAATACTCTAAAAAAGTGGTTAAATATTTGGTTTAGCGGCATAGTTGTTTTCTATAAAAATTGTAACAAGTTTGCAATGAAGAAGGTCTAAAAAGGCCTATATTTATTGACTTTTATCCTTAATATACGCCTTGACTTATCACATAATTGTAATAAAACCACCGCTCACCTCAAAGTAAAGATTTCTTATCATTGCTAGAGGTGTGTAGATTTTCTAACGAAAATTTTAGCTTTTTTAAATTGTAAATTTTAAGAAGAGAAGTGTGGACGGCTAGGTTAATAAAGAAATTGTCGTACACACTTTAACGAAAGTAATTTTAGTTTATCTAAAATTATTAAAGCTAGTGTGCGCCGTTATTAAACTTGAGAGTTTGATCATGGCTCAGAACGTACGCTGGCGGCACGCCTAACACATGCAAGTCGAACG
>Ga0209335_10000732_pt1 | contig 39227 bp, 43 predicted proteins | sample COG_09_FD_184753 | JGI IMG/M metagenome (GOLD analysis project Ga0209335, IMG submission 184753) | Pelagic Microbial community sample from North Sea - COGITO 998_met_09 (SPAdes) (version 2) | ecosystem: Environmental > Aquatic > Marine > Neritic zone/Coastal water | place: Helgoland, sampling...
GTTCACCCGAGTCCATTACTCTTTCCTCAACTACTTCATTATCTCTAAATGATCCACTCTGTTTCATCAAAGTATCTATCAAGGTTGTTTTACCGTGATCGACGTGAGCTATTATGGTTATGTTTCTAATATTATTTGTCATTTTTTTGGTTGCGGGGGTAGGATTTGAACCTACGACCTTCAGGTTATGAGCCTGACGAGCTACCAGACTGCTCCACCCCGCGTTGAATTACAATTTTTTAATATTTATTGCTTGAAGTTTATTTTTTTCCTCTTTGATATCAAATTCTATTTTTTGTTCTTCTTTTAAAACTCTCAGTTTAGAATCCTCTAAAGCTGAAACATGTAAAAAAATATCTTTGTTAGTCTCATCTTCAGTAATAAATCCATAACCTTTCTTTGAATTGAACCATTTGATTTTACCTGATGGCATTATTAATCCTCTCATTTTTTAAAAACTAGTATCTATTTTTTAATTTTTGAAGTTTTTTGATACGTTTAATATTTTCTGTTTGCACTCTCTTTTTTCTTTCAGAAGGTTTCTCGTATGTGCTTTTCATTTTCATTACTTTAAAAAAACCTTCTTTTTGAAGTTTTCTTTTTAAAACCCTTATTGCTTGCTCCACATTATTATCTTTTACGTCTATTTTAATAAAAACCTCCTGTTAATTTTACGTTAGTTATCATTTGCTTGATTAATTGTCTACACAGAAGCAGCTTGAGATTTTTTTTCTTCTCTAATTTTGGCTTTTTTCTCTCTCTCCACTCTTCTTTTAGCTTTTTCAAGACTTTTTTGAAAAATTTCTTGAGTACAAAGAGCTAAAATAACTGGATCCCTTGGTTTGAGGTTTGAAAAATTCCAGTAACTTCTTTTCCTAATTAATGAAACAGTTCCTTTAGTGCTTCCAACTAATTTTGAAATTTGACCATCTGTTAATTCCGATGCATTTTTGCATAACCATAATATAGCATCAGGCCTGTCTTGTCTTTTTGACAAAGGTGTATATTTTGGTCTTTTTCTTTCTTTGATTTCTACTTCATCAACTTTTTTTAGTAAACTTAATTTTTTTGCAGTATCTTTTGAGCAGGTTTCTATTTCTTCTCTTGAAAGTTGACCTGCTAAAATTGGATTGTAAGCCTTAATACCTTTGGCTACATCTCCATCAGCAATTCCTTTAATTTCAAGTTCATGCAAATTACAAAATTCCGCAATTTGTTTAAAAGTTAAAGTCGTATTTTCCACTAACCAAACAGCAGTGGCTTTTGGCATAAATGGTGCTTCAGACATATTCTATTTTTTTGTTCTTAGGTTGCTAAATTTTTTATTATATTTACTTACTCTTCCTTTATCCATAATTTTTTGTGTACCACCAGTCCATGCGAAGTGAGACTTTGGATCAATATCTAATTTTAGAGTATCGTTTTCTTTGCCCCATGTTGATCTAGTTTCAAATTCACTACCATCAGTCATAACGACTTTAATTTTGTGGTAGTTAGGATGTATGTTTTTTTTCATGATGCGAGTATTATATGATTAAACCTTTTTACTCAATATTTTTTTTAATAATTAGGTCTTTTAATTCATCATTAATATTTGAATTTGAAGCTAAAACGTTCCTTTTTAGAGTAGCCTCATTATCTCTTTCAAAAAAATCGACAAATCCACCAGCTTCTTTTAAAATAATTATACCAGCGGCTATATCCCAGTAGTTTAGTTCTCTTTGCCAAAAACCATCAAATCTCCCACAAGCAACATAAGCTATGTCTAAAGATGCGCTACCAAATTTTCTAATTGGTGAGAGAACATTTTTTGATACTTTAATAAATTCAGAGAAAATTTCTTCTTGTATTTTACTTGAGTGTTTTGGCCCACCAGTAACAAGTAGGGCATCTTTTAATTTTTTTTTATTTGAAACTCTTATTCTTGAATTATTTAAATATGCACCATTTCCCTTTTCAGCAAAAAACATTTCATTTTTAATTGGATCAAAGATAACGCCACACTTAATTTCATTTTCCTCTTCGTACCCTATAGAGATGGCAAATTGAGGTATACCATTTAAAAAATTTGTAGTTCCGTCTATGGGGTCAATAATCCATCTGTTTTTTTTATTTGACTTATTAATAAAACCTGATTCTTCTGTAACAATTCCATAGTCCGGGTGAGCTTTTTGTAGCTCATCTATAATTATTTTTTCAGTTCTTTTATCAGCTGAAGAAACAAAGTCACCAGGTCCTTTAGATGAAACTTGTAATTTTTCTATTTCACCAAAATCTCTTATTATAGATCTTGATGCCTTCATGCAGGCTCTACTAATAATATTCATCTGAGGAGAATTTAACCTCACTGGTTAACTCTTTTCACATATTCTAGAGTGCGAGTATCTAGTATAATTTTTTCACCACTTTCTACGAAAGGAGGAACATTTATTTTGATTCCACAATCTAACATTGCTGGTTTATAAGAAGAAGAGGCTGTTTGATTTTTTATAGCAGCATCTGTGCTTTCAATAGTACACTCAATGTTATTAGGAAGATTTATTGAAATAGGTTTTTCTTCCATAAAAGAAACAGTAACTTCTAAATTTTCTTTTAGTAATTTATATTTTTCTCCAGTAATAGATTTTTGAATTTCAACTTGTTCAAAAGTTTTGTTATCCATAAAGTGACAGTTGTCTCCATCAATATATAAAAAGTTGAATTTTTTCTCATCTACTTCAGCTTTTTCAACTGTTTCGTTAGATCTAAATCTTTCATTTAATTTCGTTCCTTTAATAACACTCTTTAATTCTACTTGATTAAATGCTCCACCTTTCCCAGGTTTGACATGCTGTGTTTTTAAAACATTCCAGTAGTCATTTTTATGCTCAATAATCATCCCTGGTTTAATTTCAATTGCTGTAATTTTCATTTAAATTTCCCTATTGCAAACTCTGGTTTTAAATCTGGGTTATCCCAAATATAACTTGATATTGCAATATAATTTGCTCCGGCTTTAATCAATTTTTTATAGTTTGAATCATTTATACCTCCTATTGCAACGATTGGTTTTCTAATATTTTTTTTTGCCCACTTTAATATTTTTAAATCAGCTTTTTGTGCAGCTGGTTTAAGAAGTGATTTACCAAAAGAACCAAAAGCTACATAGCTAGCTTTATTCTTAATTGCTGTTTTAGCTAAAATTTTAGAATTATGACAAGTTACTCCGATAATCTTATTTTTAAGAGATTTTTTTGCATCTATTACTGAACCATCTAGTTGACCCAGATGGCATCCGTCCGCATTAATTATTTTTGCTATTTTGAAACTATCGTTAATTAAAAAACTAACTTTATGAATTTTTGTAATTTTTAAAATTTTTTTAGCAATCTTAATAGTTTTATTTTTTGAAGTTTTCTTCAATCTAAGTTGAAAAAATTTTATTTTTTTTGTTTCTAATACTTTGTTTAAATCTTTGTAAAAATCGTTATAAATTTTCTCTGGAGATATTAAATATATCAATTTTTTCAAATTAATTAAGCTACTAATTCTTTTTCTTGTGTTTCAGTCCACTCACCTTTTGAGGCAAGGCCATTCATCTTAGCTCTATGAGCAAACGCTTTTTGAACTTCATTTTTATTATTCTGGTCTTCTCCAAAAGCTTTTAATGCGCTTGCTTGTAAACCCCTACCGTATGAAAAAGTCATAAGAAATTTTGTATCATTTATCTTATTTATTTCATTTAAGTTTTTGCTCGACTCAATTTCTGATTGACCACCAGATAAAAAAGCAATTCCTGGAACTTCACTTGGAACATTTTTTTTAAGACATTCCAACGTTTTTTTTGCAATTTCTTCATTATTAGATTTTTTAGAGGACTCTGAGCCTGGAATAATCATATTTGGTTTCAGCACGATGCCTTTTAAATTTACTCTATGGTTAGCAAGTTCGTTAAAACATTCGTTAAGAACATCCGTAGTAACCTGATAGCATTTATCAATATCATGTGAGCCATCCATTAAAACTTCTGGTTCAACAATTGGTACCATTTTAGCTTCTTGGACCAGCGCAGCATATCTGGCCAGAGCATGTGCATTTGATTTAATTGATTGAGATGATGGAAAATTATTTCCGATCATATAAACGCCTCTCCATTTTGTAAATCTTGCACCAAGCTTGTAGTATTCTTCTAATCTTTCTCTAAGTCCATCCAGTCCTTCCGTGACTGTTTCATTTGATGATCCTGCAAGCGGCTTAGCTCCTTTATCAACTTTAATACCTGGGACAGAGCCATTTTTCTCTATCAATTGTGGCACAGTTAATCCAAGTGAAGTTTTTTGTTTTATTGTTTCATCAAAAAGAATTACTCCACCAATATAATTTTTCATAGCATCAGCGCTAAAAAGAGCTTCTCTAAATGTTATTCTATTTTTTTCAGTATTTTCTACATTAATACTCTTAAATCTTTTTGCTATTGTGCCTGTGCTTTCATCAGCTGCTAAAATACCTTTACCTTTAGCACACATTTTTTTTGCAATTTCTTCTAAGATCATAAGGAGTATTTATTTTAAAACATTAAGACCGGGCAAGTCTTTTCCTTCGAGAAATTCCAAAAAAGCACCACCTGCTGTTGATAAGTGTGTGAAAGTAAACTCTTCATTACTCTTATTAAGTGCAGAAATAGTGTCACCCCCACCAAGAATTGACACTAAAGACTTGTTTGATGTGTTTTTAGAAATTTTATTTGCTATTGCTAATGTGCCAACTATAAAATTTTTATTTTCAAAATAACCTGCGGGCCCATTCCATAAAACTGTATTAGATTGATCTATAATATTTTCAATATTTTTAATTGTTTTTGGTCCTATATCTAGAATGATCTCATTATTGTCAATACTATTTTTTGTTTTAGCTGTTCCAGCACCTTCAAAACTATTAGAGACATTACAGTCTTCGGGAGTGATAATATTACAGTTATTTTGTTGTGCTTTAGCATATATTTCATTAATTATTTTATTTGAGTTTTCTTCTAATAGAGATTTTCCAATTTTAAAACCCTTAAAGGCTAAAAAATTATTAGCCATGGCTCCAACAATTACAATATTGTTTACGTTTTTAATTAGATTAGAAATAACATTTATTTTAGTTGAAATTTTAGATCCTCCTATAATACAGGTAACTGGTTCTTTCTTATTTTTAATAACTAAATTGATTGCTTCAACTTCTTTTTTTAATAGCGGTCCAGCATAAGACTCTTGCATATATTTTGTGATTTTATGAATTGATGCTTGTTCTCTGTGAGAACAAGAAAATGCATCATTAATATAAATGTCTCCAAGTGACGCGAGTTTTTTTGCTAGCACGTCATCATTTTTACTTTCTCCTTTAGAAAATCTTATATTTTCAAGTAATATAATTTCTCCTTCTTTTAAATAAGAGCACTTATTTTTGATCTCCTCATCGATATTTCCCATAAAAAAAAATAAGTTAGATTTTAATTGTTCTTTTAAAAATTTATATACAGGTATTAAAGATAGCTCGCTGACCTTTGAGCCTTTTGGTCTACCAAGGTGACTTATGATAATTATTTTTGCTTTTTTTTTAATTAAATCTTTTAAAAAAGGTAGTGCTAATGTAATTCTTGTGAAATCTTGAATTTTTTTATCTTTTAACGGTACATTTAAGTCAAGTCTGAGGATAATTGTTTTACTTTGAATATCTAAAGTGTCAGAATAATATTTAATTTTACTCATTCAAATCTGAATTTTTTTTCTAAGCCTTTCTTGAATAATAGTAACTATTTTTTCTTCTGATAAATTAAAATGATCATATACTTTTTTATAAGGAGCGCTTTCACCAAAACTATTAATACCTAAAGAAACACCTTTATCCCCAGAGTATTTTTCCCACGAAGAAACACTACCAGCTTCAATTGTTACAATTAAAGAATCTTCATCTAAAATATCTTTTCTAAAATTATCAGCTTGTTTATCGAATAACTCTTGGCAAGGCATCGAAACTACTTTGGACTCAACATTATTTTGTTTTAGTACTGTTTGTACATTTAATGCTAGCTCAACTTCAGAACCAGACGCTACTAAGGTAACTTTATTATCATGAGAAGTTATTTTTACTACATAAGCCCCTTTTTCACATTTATTTACTTCTGAATTGTTTGGATTAATGTATGGCAGTTTTTGCCTTGATAAAGCAATTGCACTTGGGGTGTTCTTGTTTTTCAAAGCTATTTGCCAACATTCGAGTGTTTCGTTTATATCTGCAGGACGAAAGACGTTTAAATTTGGTATCGCTCTCAATCCTGTTAATTGTTCTATAGGTTGGTGAGTTGGACCATCTTCCCCAAGTCCAATAGAATCGTGAGAAAAAATATAAATGACATTTAATCCCATTAGCGCCGATAATCTTATAGATGGTTTACAATAATCAGAAAAAATTAAAAATGTTCCCCCGTAAGGAATTAATCCACTATATAAAGCCAAGCCATTCATAACAGCGGCCATCCCATGTTCTCTCACTCCATAATGAATATAATTTCCATTAAAATTTTTAGAATTAATTATTTTTGAGTTTTTTGTTTTAGTATTATTCGAACCGCTAAGATCTGCTGATCCTCCAATTAATTGAGGTAAAATATTTGAGATACTTTCAATAACAGCCGATGAACATTGTCTTGTAGCCATACTTGGTTTTAATTCAAAATATTTTGTTTTTTCATTTTTAATTAAATTTTCAAGATCCTTGATACTTGATTTAATATACACATCCTCTATTTCCAATTTAATTTTAGAATCTTTCTTACTTAGTGTTAAATTCCATTTGTCCTCTAACTTTGCTCCTTTTCTGCCAATTTCTCTCCATGTATTTAAAACATCTTCATGTAATGTAAAAGGTTCATTGCCCCATTTCAGTTTCTTTCTTACTAAAGCAATTTCTTCATCTCCCAAAGGTGAACCATGTGAAGAAGCTTTTCCAGATTTATTTGGAGATCCAAATCCAATTATAGTTTTACAAGATATTAAAGTAGGCTTATTTGCTTTTGAAGCTTTAGATATAGCTTTTGATATTTGTTTTTCATTATGTCCATTTACTTCTAAAAAGTTCCAGCCATATGCTTCAAATCTTTTTTTATAGTTATCCGAAACACTTAAAGAAGTAGACCCATCAATCGAGATTTTATTATTATCAAAAAAAACTATTAAATTTTTAAGCTTTAAGTGGCCTGCTAAGCTCATTGCTTCGTGGCTAATCCCTTCCATCAAATCACCATCACTCGCGATCACATATGTTTTATTATCAATTAAGGTTGAACCAAATTTTTTTCTTAAAATTTCTTCAGCTATTGCCATACCAACAGCGTTTCCAAGTCCTTGTCCTAAAGGTCCTGTAGTAGTTTCTATTCCAGTCCCTTTTTTGTATTCAGGATGTCCAGCACAAATAGAATTTAGTTGTCTAAAATTTTTGATATCATCAATCGAAATACTTTTGTAACCACAGAGATAAAGCAAAGAATACAAGAGCATTGATCCGTGACCTGCTGATAAAATAAATCTATCTCTGTTAATCCAGTTGGGATTTTTAGGATTAAACCTCAGGTGGTATTTAAATAATACGGTTGCCACATCCGCCATGCCCATAGGCATTCCTGGATGGCCAGAGTTTGCTTTTTGCACAGCGTCAATAGATAAAAATCTTATTGCGTTTGATAATTGGTTAAATTTTACGTTCACAGCACAATTACCTATATAGACTTAAACTAAGTATATCAATAATATGATATAAAAAAACTTATGAGTATTTTTGAGAAAAAAGAAAAAAATTTAAATCAATTAATTAGTAAACTAGATAATTTAACCTCAACTTATTCACACTCTTCGTATGAAGTGGAAAAAATAAAAACAGAGAGAAATGAAATACTTAGACAAAAATCGAAAATTGAAAAAAAAAATGAAGAATTAACTAGGGAGCATAAGTATTTAAAGGAAAAAATAATCAAGCTTCAAGAGGAAGTGAACAAAAAGTCACTTATAGAAGATAAATTTAACCAAGATATTGAAGAACTAAGTCAAGAAACAGAAAATTTAGTGAATGAAATTGAAAAATGGCAAACGTAAATATAAAATTTAATAACAAAGATTATCTTTTATCTTGTGATGATGGACAAGAAGAGTCACTAAAAAATTTAACAAAGTTTTTAGATAAGAAATATAGTGAATTAAAAGATAAGCTAGGAAATATTGGAGAAAACAAACTGTTATTGATAACCACAATACAATTAATCGATGATTATTTTGATTTAAAACAAAGAGTTACAAAACAAAAAAAGAAATTAGATGAACTGGCTGACAAATTTAAAGAATTAAAAAAATTAGCGATAAAATATAAAGATGGAAAAGATAAAGAGATAGCTAAGCTTAATGAAGAATTAGAGAATTTTAAAAAGACTGCAGAGGAAAGTAGAAGTCTTTATGAGACTATGTTAGATAAAACAACAGAATCGATAGAAAAAATACTTTCAAACACTGAGTCAACTTCTAAAGTTCAGTAAATGCAAATCAAGGACAGATTAAGAAAAAAATTTTTTCTTAGAAGAAAAAAAAATTATTTTGATATAAAGCCTAATTTTTTTAATCCATTATTTAAGTTGATTGAAAAAAAATACAATAAAAAAAGTATTAATTTATCTAGTTATTATCCTGCTTCTTTTGAAGTAAATGTACTTAACTTATTTGAGAAAAGTATGGCTAAAAAATTGAAAACACTTCTTCCAGTGATAGCAGATAATGATTTAATGTATTTTTATAAATGGAAAAAAAATGATGTTTTGCAAATTAATAAATTTGGAATGCTAGAACCCACATCATTTTCAAATCATGTTGTGCCAAATGTAATGTTAGTTCCTTTGTTAGCTTATGATGACCAAAACAATAGACTGGGGTATGGGAAGGGATTTTATGATCGATATTTAAATAAATTTTTAAAGATAAACAATAATATTTTAACAATTGGCATTGCTTTTTCATTTCAAAAATATCATAAGCTTCCAATATCTAACAATGATGTAAAATTGAATTATATTTTGACCGAAGAAGGACTGTATTAATGAAAATACTAATATTAGGGGATGTAGTTGGAGTCTCCGGAAGAAAAAGTATAAAAGATAATTTAGCTAAAATTATAGATGATCATGAAATAAATTTTACAATTCTTAATGGAGAAAATGCTGCAGATGATGGGAGGGGCTTAACAAAATCAATAGCAGAAGAGTTTTTTTTCCACGGAGTTGATGTGATTACTTCAGGCAATCATATTTGGGATAAACAAGAAATAACTGATTTTATAAACAAAGAATCTAGACTTCTCAGACCAGCCAATCTTGTAGAAGGCTCCCCTGGAAATGGTTTTGGAATTTATTCAACAAAAAATAAAAAGTTTAAAGTTGGAGTCATAAATTTAATGGGAAATGTTTTCATGAGAAAAACAGAGGATGTTTTTGAATCAGCAAAGAAAATTAAAAGTAAAATGATTTTAAAAAAAAATGTTGATTTTATATTAGTTGATTTTCATGGTGAAACTACAAGTGAAAAAATGGCAATTGGCCATTTTTTTGATGGGTCATCAACTGGAGTTGTAGGGACACACACGCATGTGCCTACTGCCGATACAAGAATCTTAGAGAAAGGAACAGCCTATCAAACAGATATAGGTATGTGTGGAGATTATAATTCTGTGATTGGCATGAATAAAGAAAATTCATTAAAAAGATTTTTTAAGAGCAAAGAATTAATTAAAAATTTTCCAGCTGAAGGCTCTGCTACACTGTCAGGAATTATTATAGAAGCGGACCATAACACTGGTTTAGCAAAAAAAATTACTAGATTAATTGAAGGTGGAAGTTTAATTAAATAAATATGGCGGGTCATTCACACTGGGCTGGAATTAAACATAAGAAAAGTCGAGCTGACAAAGAAAGGTCAAAAATATTCTCAAAGCTTTCAAGAGAGATCACAGTTGCTGCAAAATTAGGCGATAAAGATCCTGAAATGAATCCAAGATTAAGAGCAGCAATTCAAGCAGCAAAACAATCTAATATGCCTAAAGATAATATTGCTCGAGCAATAAATAAATCAGAAATGAGTGACGATAAAAGTTATGAAAATTTAAGGTATGAGGGATTTGGACCATTTAATGTTGCTTTTATAATCGAAACTTTGACGGACAATAAAAATAGATCTGCCTCAAGCATTAGAACAGTCATGCAAAAGAATGGAGGCAGATTAGGAGAATCAGGTTCTACTACTCATTTATTTTATAACTGTGGGGTTATTCATGTTGATAAAAAAAAATGTAGTGAAGATGAAATATTTGAAATAGCTACAAATTCAGGAGCTAAAGATTGTTTTCATTTAGAAAGCATTCATGAAATAATCTCTGATAAAGAAGATTTTTATAAAATTAAAAGTGTATTCGAAAAGAAATTAGATAACTTTGAATACTCTGGTATAGAATGGAGAGCTTTTAGTTATTTAAATTTAAATAAAGAACAAAATGAAAAAATTATAGCGATATTGGAGACTTTAGAAGAATTAGATGACGTTCAAACTATCTACACAAACGCAAATTTAGGAAACATTAAGTTATGAAAATTATAGGAATTGATCCAGGCTTAAGTGGAGCTATAGCTGTCTTAGAAAACAATAAAGTTTTAAGTATTTTTGATATGCCAGTTATGTCTGAAGGCAAAAAAAATAAAAGGCAACTTAATAGCGCCCAATTAGTGAAATTATTAAAAGATAATATCTTAAAAAACGAGGAAATATCTGTGGTAGTTGAGCAGGTGAATGCAATGCCAGGACAAGGTGTTACAAGCATGTTTAATTTTGGTCAAACTTTTGGAGCAATTAAAGGTGTGTGTGCAGCTTTAGGATTACCAATTTTTTTTGTAAGGCCATCAAAATGGAAAAAACATTTTGAATTGATAAATTCATCTAAAGACTCAAGTAGAACTAAAGCAATAGAAATGTACCCATCTTTATCAAACGATCTAGCTAAAAAAAAAGATGTAAATAAATCAGATGCCATTTTAATAGCAAGATTTTATAGTGAGACCAGGATAAAAGAAGGTAATTAAATAAATTAATCATATATTTAACTTTAAAAGCGCCAAATTCATGACACATTCTAAAAGTAATTAACTTTAATGGAACAAGAAATAGCTGCTCAAGTTGTTGGTTTAGGTGGAAGCTCAGATTTTTCTTTATGGAAATTATTTTTACGAGCTGATTTTGTTGTAAAATTTGTTATCATACTTTTAATTGCTAGCTCTATTTTTTCATGGGCTTTAATATTTAATAAGTTTAAATTATTTAAAAGTATTAATGCTACAACAGAAGATTTTGAAAAGAAATTCTGGAAAGCTAAATCTGCAGAAAGTTTTAACAATAATTTGCCTGCTAACTCTAAAGATCCAGCAACAATAATTTTTAAGACAGCAATGAATGAGCTTATTAAAACTAAGAGGCAATCATCTGCTATTCAATTGGCAAGAGTTGAAAGAATCTTAGAAGTTGCAACAGATAATGAAGTTAACAAAATAGAAAAAAATTTTACTTATCTTGCTACAGTAGGTTCTACAGCTCCATTCATAGGTTTGTTTGGAACAGTCTGGGGGATTATGAATTCTTTTCAATCAATTGCTATTTCTAGAAATACTAGCTTAGCTATAGTTGCTCCCGGGATAGCAGAAGCTTTATTTGCAACTGCACTTGGACTGCTGGCTGCAATTCCTGCAGTTGTTGCTTATAATAAATTTAACAGTGACTCTAAAAGATATATTTCAAAAATAGATAACTTTTCTAAAAGATTTTTATCAATCATATAAAAAATGACTTTTAAATTTAATCGCTCAAGAAATGAACCAATGAGTGAAATTAACGTCACACCATTCGTAGACGTTATGTTAGTTTTATTAATTATTTTTATGGTTACCGCTCCCCTCCTAACAGTTGGGGTGCAAGTAGATCTACCTGAGTCCGCAGCAGACTCTTTGCCTGACGACCAAGAGCCATTAACAATAAGCATAAATTCAAAAGGTGAAATATATATTCAAGAAATCAAAGTTAATTATCAAAAAATTATTCCAAAACTTTTAGCTATTGCGAAAAATAGAACAGATACAAGAATCTATGTTAGAGGAGATAAAACTATTAATTATGGAAGAGTTCTAGAAGTTATGGGAACACTATCTGGCGCAGGTTTTTCAAAAGTTGCATTGATATCTGAGCCATATAAAAATTAAATGAAAAATGACCAAAAGTTTAATTTACTCTTTATTGTTTCACTCGATCATGATTTTATTAACTATTTTAAGTTTACCATTTATGATTAGGCAGCCAATAGATTTACCTCCTATCGTTTCTGTTGAATTAATTCAGATTTCAGACAAAACTAACATTCCATTTGCCCCAAAAGCTCGAGAAATTATTAAAGAAACTAAAAAGAAAGAGGAAAGAGTAGTTTCAGAGCAAGCGCCACCAGCTGCTAAAGCAAAAGAAAAGCCAGACAGAATACCTTTGCCAGATGAAAAAAAACAAAAAAAACAAATAGTTAAAAAGAAACAAAATCCTGAAGAAATAAAACCTGAAATAAGACAGTCTTCAGAATTTGAAAAAAAAGAAATTGTAGACACAAATCAAATAGCAGCCTTAATTGATAAAGCCAAAGAGGAGGAAGCTGTAAAAAAAGATAAAACAGACAAATTAACTCAGAGTAGCGTTAAAAACTCTTTTGCAACTGGCTTAACATTGTCAGAAGAAGATGCTTTAAGGGCTCAAATATTTGGCTGCTGGAGTGTTCCGCTTGGATTACCTTATAATGAAAACTTATTGGTTAGAATTAAACTAAAATTAAAAAAAGATGGAACAATAATGAAATCTGAAATTTTAGATCATCAGAGGATGAATAGACCTGGACAAAAATTTTATAAAGTATTGGCAGAGAGTGCATTAAGAGCAGTTAGATTATGTCAGCCTCTTAAAGTTCCACCTACAGGGTATGAAAAATGGAAAGAAATTCAATTAAACTTTAATCCAACAGAAATGTTAAAAGGATAAAATGAAAAAAATATTTTTAGCTTTTATAATATATTTTATTTCACTAAGTTCTCTAAAAGCTCTAATAGAAGTTGATATTACCAGAGGTAACTTAGATCCTTTACCTATCGCTGTTTCACCTTTGCATGTTGATATTAAGTCTGAAGAATACGAAGGTTTAAAAATTAAAGAACTAGGCAGTAATATTTCTGCAATTATTGAAAATAATTTTAAAAGTACTGGACTATTTAATCCTTTAAAGAAAGATGCCTTTGTACAAAAACCAGATATTGCACATTTAAAACCAAGATTTGAAGACTGGAGATTAATTAAAGCGCAAGCTTTAGTTACCGGAAAACTATTAGTTAAAGATGGAAAATTAAAAGTTGAGTTTAGACTTTGGGATTTAGCAGCTGCAAAGGAAATGACAGCCCTAGCTTTTACCACAACACCTTCTAACTGGAGAAGAGTTGCTCATATAATATCCGATAAGATTTATGAACGTTTAACTGGAGAAGAAGGATATTTTGATACAAGAATTATTTATGTATCTGAAAGTGGCCTTAAAAGTGAGAGAATAAAAAAACTAGCAATTATGGACCAAGATGGGGCTAACACAAAGTACCTTACATTAGGAAACGAACTAGTGTTAACTCCTAGGTTCAATCCCACTAATCAAATGGTTACTTATCTTTCTTATTTTAGAAATATGCCAAGAGTATACTTGCTTGATATAGAAACGGGAATGCAAGAAGTTGTTGGAAATTTTCCAGGTATGACTTTTGCCCCTAGATTTTCTCCAGATGGCAAAAAAATAATAATGAGTTTTGCGGAGGATGGTAATTCAGATATTTATACAATGGATTTAGAAACTAGGGTTGTTGAGAGAATAACAAATCATTCTTCAATTGATACATCGCCTTCTTTTTCACCTGATGGAAAATATATAGTTTTCAATTCAGATCGAAGTGGTTTGCAACAAATTTATGTTATGAGAAGTGATGGCAGCAGTGTAAAAAGAATAACTTTTGGCTCAGGAATTTATGGAACACCAGTTTGGTCTCCTAGAGGAGATTTAATTGCTTTCACTAAGGTTAGAAAAGGAAGATTTTATATTGGAGTAATGAGAGCCGATGGTTCAGGAGAAAGGTTATTAACTGAAAATTTTTATCAAGAAGCTCCATCGTGGTCACCAAATGGGAGAGTCTTGGTATTTTACAGAGAAACTAAGTCAGGGTCAAAGGGAGAAGGGTTTTCAGCAACACTTTGGTCCATAGATATAACAGGTTATAATGAGAGAAAACTAAAGACTAAAACAGATGCTTCAGACCCATCTTGGTCCTCATTACTGTCAAAGTAAGGTGTTTTTAACGTAATTAGAGCTTGAATAATGTTTAATAATTTGAAATATTTCAACAATCAACCTAGGGGAAAAAATGACACTTAAGACGAATTTAAAAAATATATTATTAGTAGTATTTACAACGTTAATTTTAAGCGCTTGTTCAACAGCTAAAAAATCAGGAAGTTTAGATGGAGATGTTTACACTGGAAAAGAAACAGTAAAATATTTAGCTTCTGGAGTTCCAGACAGAGTATTTTTTGCTACAAACAAGACTTCTTTGACTACAGCATCAAGAGCTACTCTTAGAAAACAAGCGACATTTTTGAGAAAAAATAAAAAGCTTAATGTGACAATAGAAGGTCATGCTGACGAAAGAGGAACTAGAGAATATAACTTGGCTTTAGGAGAACGAAGAGCAAATGCAGCTAAAGATTATTTAATGACATATGGAATATCAGGAAAAAGAATTTCAACGATCAGTTATGGAAAAGAAAAACCAGTTAATCCAGCGTCAAGCGCATTAGCATGGTCCCAAAACAGAAGATCAGTCACAGTAAAAGTAAATTAATTTTTTTAATTTAAGACCCTTTAATAAGTACGTTATTAAAGGGTCTTTTTTTTGCCATTTTATATCTTTAAATATTCATAATGAATTTGATTAAAAAAAAATTTTTAACTTTTTTTATACTGTCTCTAATTTTATCAAACTCTTTTGTTAAGGCAGAAGAAGAAGATATTTTAATTCAAGCAGTTGCAGATCAAATTCAAGTTTTAACAAAAGATTTAAAAACATTAGAGAAAGCTGTTTATCAAAAATCAGATGTTACCTCTAAAAGCTTATCTTCGATAGAGTCTAGCGGTCTCAACGAAGATATTTTGACTAAACATCTTTTAAAATTAAATGAAATTGAAAATCAATTTAGAGAATTGACGAACAAATTTGAAGAAGTGAACTTTAAGTTAGATAAATTGTCATCTCGTGTAACTAAAATTCAATCAGATACACAATTAAGGCTTTCTGATATTGAGAGCTTGGATGGAGAAAATAAAAAAGTAAAAACAAAATTACCAGGCTCCAGTAAACCGCAAGACTTTGGAGCAAATCCTGGTTATTCAGTATCAGGTTTACCAGAAAAGCAAGAGACTAGTTCTATTGAAAGCGCCCAAACAGTAATTACAGAAGAGCCTGAAAAAAAAGAATCTTTATTGCCAGCCAAACCTCCTAAAGAACAATATGCATTTGCTGTTAGTTTTATGAAAATAGGAGACTACGAAACTGCAGAATTTGCATTAAAAGAATTTATTGAAAAAAATAAAGATCATGATTTAGCAGGTAACGCACAATTTTGGTATGGAGAAACATTTAGAATTAGACAACTTTATTCCGACGCAGCTACTGCATATCTGGATGGGTATCAAAATTATCCAAAAAGTAAAAAAGCTCCAGACAACCTTTTAAAGTTAGGTGTAACCATGGTTCAATTAGGAGAAAAAGATCAAGGTTGTAAAATGATTTCTGGAGTAAAAAAAGAATATCCAAAAGCTAGCAAGTCTGTGCTACAAAAAGCTCAGTATGAGCAAAAAAAATTCAAATGTAACTCTTAAAAATAATTTTAAGAACTACGATGAACTATTTCATATTTATTCCACATTCAAAAATAAATTAAAGTATTTTAAAAAAAAAAATTTATTAATTGCTGTATCAGGTGGACCAGATAGTTTAGCTTTAACAGCTCTAGCTAAATCTTTCAGCTATGAAAATAAATGTAAAATTTACTATGTTTTGGTTGATCATAATTTAAGAAAGAACTCATCAAGTGAAGCTGCTTCAGTGAAAAAACTACTTAAGAAATATCAAATAACTTTAAATATTTTGAAAAACAAAAAACCAATAAAAAATAATATTCAAGGAGAAGCTAGAAAAATTCGTTACAATCTTCTTGCAGCTTTTTGTAAAAAGAAAAAAATTAAAACAATTTTAACTGCACATAATTTGGAGGATCAAGTAGAAACTTTTTTTATAAGGCTTTCAAGAGGTAGTGGATTGCATGGACTAGCTTCAATGAAGCAAATTAATAACATAAACAACAATATCAGTTTATTAAGACCATTATTAGATTTTAAAAAAAATCAATTAATTAAAATTTCAAAACTTATCTTTGGCAAGTTTTACAAAGACCCATCAAATAAAAATAAAAAATACTTAAGAACTAGAATAAGAAATTTACAAAAATTACTTGAAAAAAGCGGAATTAATTATGATCAAATCTTTAAATCAATAAAAAATTTAGCCTCAAGTAGGGATACATTGGATATATATTTTAATAAAATTTATAAAAATATGATTAATAAAAAAAGAAATGAAGTTTTGATTAATTTAAAAAGTTTAAACGAGCTCAATCAAGAAATGAAAATGAGAGTATTTAAAAAATCAATTCAGGATTTTACTGACACTTATTATGCTGCTCGCTCAAAAAAAATCTTTCACTTAATTCATCAGATAGAATCAACGAAAAATACCAAATTTACCCTTGGTGGCTGCTTAATACTAAGGGAAAAAAATCACATAATTCTCAAGAAAGAGAATAAAAGTTAGGAATTTTCCTCAATGTGATATATTTTGTCTTATTTACAACTTAATTACTCTTAAAGTATACTTGTTATATAAAAAATAATGCTTATTTAATCCTTATGAATTTAAAAAATTTAATAATGTGGGGAATTATAGTCTTACTTTCGGTAGGTCTATTCAACATGTTTCAAGACCCAAGAAAAATAAATACTGAAAAAAATAAACTACCATTCTCCAATTTCTTGACTGAAGTAGATAACGGTCGAGTTGTTGAAGTTCAAATACAAGGAAACAATATTTCAGGAGTTTTAGCTGATGGAAAGACATTTAATACTTACTCTCCAAACTATCCGGAATTAGTAGAAAAACTATCGTCCAAAAATGTTAGTATAATCGCTTCACCTTTAGAAGATAAAATGCCTTCACTTTTAGGGATACTGTTATCTTGGTTTCCTATGCTGTTGCTTATTGGTGTTTGGATTTTTTTCATGCGTCAAATGCAAGGTGGAAAAGGTGGTGCTATGGGTTTTGGCAGATCAAAAGCAAAATTATTAAATGAAGCACAAGGGAAAGTCACATTTAATGATGTTGCTGGAGTCGAGGAAGCAAAAGAAGAAGTAGAAGAAATTGTAGAATTTTTAAAAGACCCAAAAAAATTTAGTAGGTTAGGTGGAAAAATTCCAAAAGGTGCATTATTAATTGGCCCTCCAGGTACTGGTAAAACCTTACTCGCTAAAGCTATTGCTGGTGAAGCCAATGTTCCATTTTTCTCAATTTCAGGATCTGATTTTGTAGAAATGTTTGTAGGAGTAGGAGCTTCAAGAGTTAGAGATATGTTTGAACAAGGAAAAAAACATTCTCCCTGCATAATTTTTATCGATGAAATTGACGCTGTAGGTAGAAGTAGAGGAGCAGGACTTGGTGGTGGTAATGATGAAAGAGAACAAACGCTTAATCAACTTTTAGTCGAGATGGACGGCTTTGATACAAATGAAGGTATAATATTAATTGCAGCAACAAACAGACCTGATGTTTTAGACCCAGCCTTATTAAGACCAGGAAGATTTGATAGACAAGTAGTTGTTGGCAACCCAGATATAATGGGAAGAGAAGCAATTTTAAAAGTTCATGTAAAAAAAATAAGTGTAGGACCAGACGTAAAATTAAGAACTATTGCGAGAGGAACACCAGGGTTTTCGGGTGCTGATTTAGCTAATTTAATTAATGAATCTGCTTTGCTAGCTGCAAGAAAAAATAAAAGAGTAGTTACAATGTCAGATGTGGAAGAAGCCAAGGATAAAGTCATGATGGGGGCAGAAAGAAGATCTATGGTTATGTCTGAAGATGAAAAAAAATTAACAGCTTATCATGAGGGTGGACATGCAATTGTCGCATTAAATGAAAAAGCTTCTGACCCAATTCACAAAGCAACAATTATTCCAAGAGGAAGAGCCCTAGGCATGGTGATGAGACTTCCTGAAAGAGATCAACTTTCCGTTACTAGAGAAAAAATGTATTCAGATATTGCTGTAGCAATGGGTGGAAGAATTGCAGAAGAATTAATTTTTGGACATGACAAAGTAACTTCTGGTGCATCATCTGATATAGATATGGCTACAAAAATGGCAAAAAATATGGTTACTAAATATGGCATGAGCAAAGAGCTTGGACCATTGGCCTATGGAGAAAATGAAGAAGAAGTATTTTTAGGAAGATCAGTAACAAAAAGTCAAAATATGTCAGAGGAAACAGCCAAAAAAATTGATTCAGAAGTTAAAAAAATTGTTGAAACAGGTTACGAGAGAGCAAGAAATGTTTTAACAGATAAAATTGATGATCTTCATAAAATTGCTAAAGCCTTATTAGTTTACGAAACTTTATCAGGTGATGAAATAAGAGATTTAATATTAAAAAATATTAATCCTTCAAAATCTTTTAAAGCAGAAGATGAGAGTGAAAGTAAAAATTCATCAGCTCTTGGTTCATTAGGTTTAAAACCAAAGCCAGCAATTTAAAAAAATTCATGAAAAAATATTACACTCGAGCGTGTAATTTTTATTATGGAATTAATGCTAAATTACTAATCAAAAAAAAACTAGCTTTACCATTATGTGGTAATAAAAACATTGCCTTTGATAAAATTGAAGTTTTTACGAGAAATAATAATAAAATTTTATCAAAAATCATTGGTATCAAAGAAGTTAAAACTCTGGGTGCTGTTTGCAAGAAAAAGGTTCACCGAGATTTAAGAAAGATAGCTTTAAAAAGAAAAAATTTTTTAAAGAATGTAAATTTTTTAGAATCATCAATTATGGGTATCTTAAACTTAACCCCTGATAGTTTTTCAGATGGAGGTAAATTTAATAATCAAAAAAAAGCAAAAAATCATATTACCAGCATGATTGAAGCAGGGGCAAAAATTATTGATATTGGTGGCGAGTCGACAAGACCAGGTTCAGAAACAGTCTCTCCTAAAATGGAATGGAAAAGAATCGAAAAAATAATTAAAAATTTTAAGAAACAACATAAAAAAACTTGTTTATCTATAGATACAAGAAAATCAGAAGTAATGGTTGAAGGAATGAAGTACGGAGTAGATATAATAAATGATGTTTCAGGATTCAATTACGATGATAAATCTTTACGAAAAATACAAAAGTATCAAGTTGCAAAAGTTCTTCACCATATGCAAGGCACACCCAATACAATGCAAAAAAAACCAAAATATAAAAATGTTTTACTAGATATTTATGATTTTTTTGAGAAAGGTGTACAAAATATTAATAGTAAAAAAATAATTATAGATCCAGGCATTGGTTTTGGTAAAAATTTGAAACATAACTTGACTTTAATTTCTAAGATTTCTTTGTTTCATAGTCTTGGACTTCCAATTTTGATTGGAACTTCTAGGAAAAGGTTTATTAATCAAATATCTGGTATCAATGATAGTAAGGAAAGAATTGGAGGTACTATAGCATCAGTTTTGTTTTTGTTATCTCAAGGAGTTCAGATATTTAGAGTACATAACGTTAATGAGGTTAAACAAGGTATTTTGGTATTTAAAAAAATATTATTAAACTTACATAATTAATGAAAAATAAATATTTTGGAACTGATGGAATTCGAGGGACAGTTAATAGAGGTAATATAACTGGTGAAAAATTTTTCAAATTTGGTCTAGCGTCAGGAACATTTTTTAAAAATCAAAAAAAATCTAAACAAATTGCTATTATTGCTAAAGACACAAGACTATCTGGGTATACATTAGAACCAGCATTAGTATCAGGGTTAGTTTCTGGAGGTATGAATGTTTTTACTTTAGGTCCATTACCTACTAATGGACTTGCAATGTTAACAAAATCTATGAAAGCTAATATGGGCATCATGATCACCGCTTCTCATAATCCTTATTATGATAATGGTCTTAAATTATTTGGACCAGATGGTATGAAATTATCAGATCAAATAGAAAAAAAAATTGAAAAATTAATTGATGCAAAAAATACTAAACAATTAACAAATCCTGAATTACTAGGCAGGGTAAAAAGATTAGAAGACGGAAATGATAAATATATTAAAATTTTAAAAAAAAATTTTCCAAAAAATTTTCATTTAAGAGGTACAAAAATAGTTTTAGATTGTGCTAATGGAGCTGGATATAAAGCAGCTCCTAGACTACTTCAAGATCTTGGGGCAAAAGTTATATCTATTGGAGTAAAACCTAATGGTTTAAATATTAATAATAAATGTGGCTCTACTCATCCATCAAAAATTTGTTCTGCTGTAAGAAAATATAAGGCACATGTTGGGATATCGTTCGATGGAGATGCGGATAGAATTATTATGTGTGATGAGAAAGGTAAAGTTATCGATGGAGATCAGATTATTGCTATGCTTGCCAGAAGGTGGAGATTAAAAAAAATTTTAAAAGGAGGCGTAGTTGGAACTTTAATGTCTAATTATGGTTTAGAAAAATTTTTAAGAAAAGAAAAGATAAAATTTTATAGATCTAGAGTAGGTGATAGATATGTAAAAGAAATGATGAAAAAGCTAAATTTTAACCTTGGAGGAGAACAATCTGGCCATATAATTCTTGGTAAATTTGCAACAACCGGCGATGGCTTGATGGTTGCTCTAGAGATTTTATTTTCTTTAAGGAAAAAAAAAAAAGCCAGTAAATTATTAAATGTATTTAAACCCTTGCCTCAAATCTTAGAAAATATTTATGTTAAAGATAAAGATATAATTAATTCAAATAAGTGTCAGGTCGCCATTAAATTGGCAAATAAATTTATGGGTAACAATGGAAGGTTATTAATAAGAAAATCTGGCACCGAATCAAAAATAAGAATTATGGGAGAGTCAAATAATAAAAGTTTAATTTTAAAATGTATTAAAATGATAAAAAAAACAATTAAATAAATTGCTACCTAAATCTAAAATTTTAATAATAGCTGGTTCTGACTCATCGGGTGGAGCAGGAATTCAAGCAGACATCAAAACTGTCACTGCATTAGGTTCGTACGCCATGACTGCAATCACAGCTATTACATCTCAAAATACAACTGGTGTTAAGTCAATTGTGCCTATTTCACCAAGAGAGATATCTAGTCAAATTGAATTTACTTCAAAAGACATTAAGCCTGACTCTATTAAAATTGGAATGCTTCATTCTAGTGCTGTAATAGATACTGTTTTAAAATCACTTAAAAAAATTAGAGTTTCAAAAGTCGTTTTAGATCCAGTTATGGTAGCTAAAGGTGGAGCTAAGTTAATTGATGCTAAAGCAATAAATAATATTCGTAGTAAACTATTAAAAAAAACTTATTTGATCACACCTAATATTCCTGAAGCAGAAATATTAACTAATATTAAGATAAAATCTATTGATGACATGGTACACGCTGGCTACAAATTACTAAAATTTGGAGCAAAAAATATTTTAATAAAAGGAGGACATTTAAAAAACCATAAACAAGTATCAGATATTTTGTTGAATAATAGAGAGGTCGTGATTTTTAGTAATAAAAGATACAAAACTAAAAACACTCACGGGACTGGGTGCACATTATCTTCAGCAATAGCAACGTATCTTTCACGTGGAAAAGTATTAAAGAAAGCTTGTGAACTTGGAATTAAATATGTTAACCAGGCAATAGGATCTAATCTTAATTATGGAAAAGGCAATGGTCCTATTAACCACTTAAACTCAATAAAAATAAATAAAAAATTTAAATAATGAAAAATGTAGTAGTTGTAGGTTCACAATGGGGAGACGAAGGTAAGGGAAAAATAGTTGATTGGTTATCAAGTGAAGCAGATGTTGTTGTTCGTTTTCAAGGAGGACATAATGCTGGACACACTTTAGTAATTGATAAAAAAGTATTTAAATTAAGGTTATTACCATCGGGAATAGTAAGAGAAGGAAAAATATCTATACTAGGTAATGGTGTAGTCATAGATCCATGGGCTTTACTAGATGAAATTAAAGAAATAAAAAAGCAAGGAATAAATGTAAATCCAGACAATTTTATGATTTCAGAGTCAGCTTCATTAATACTTCCATTTCACCAAGAAATGGATGAAATAAGAGAAGATGCAGCTGGTAAAGGAAAAATTGGAACAACAAGAAGGGGGATTGGTCCTTGTTACGAAGATAAAGTTGGAAGACGCTCTATACGTGTGATGGACCTTAGATCAGAGAGCAATCTTGATAATAGATTAAAAAACGTATTACTGCATCATAACGCAATAAGAAAAGGCTTAAAAAAAGAAATTTATAAAAAAAATGATCTTAAGAAAAAATTATTAAAAATAGCCCCACAAATTTTAAAATTTGCACAGCCAGTATGGTTAAAGTTAGATGAGTTTACAAAAGATAAAAAAAAAATATTGTTTGAAGGTGCTCAAGGAATACTTTTAGATGTAGATCACGGAACATACCCCTATGTCACTTCTTCAAATACAGTACCAGCAATGGCCGCAACAGGGACAGGCTCAGGACCAAATAAAATAAATTATGTTTTAGGTATAACAAAAGCCTACACAACAAGAGTTGGCAGTGGACCATTTCCAACAGAATTAAATGATGAAATAGGAGAAAGTTTAGGTAGAAGAGGAAAAGAATTTGGAACAGTGACAGCTAGAAAAAGAAGATGTGGTTGGTTTGACGGAGTGCTTGTTCGTCAAACAATAAAAATCTCAGGTATTAACGGAATTGCCTTAACTAAGCTAGACGTGCTTGATGAATTGGATGAAATAAAAGTTTGTGTTGAATATGACTTAAATGGTAAAAAATTAGACTATTTGCCTGCAGCCTCGGAAGACCAGTTTAATATAAAACCTATTTACAAAACTTTTACTGGCTGGAAAACTAAAACCCAAGGCATAAGAAATATCAAAGATTTACCAGATAATGCCAAAAAATATATTTATGCATTAGAAGATTTTATTGGCGCAAAAATTTCAAGTATTTCTACAAGTCCTGAAAGAGACGATACAATATTGATCGAAGATCCTTTTAAAGCATTTTAGTTTGCAGGGAGTAAATTTTTAGCTTTACTAGCATTAATCATAGATTTTTGTAATTTTTCAAAAGCTTTAGTTTCAATCTGTCTAATCCTTTCTCTGCTAATTTTATATCTTTTGCTAAGCTCTTCTAAAGTTTTAGGGTTTTCGGAAAGCCTTCGTTCATTAATAATTTCTTTTTCTCTTTCATTTAAAATCTTCATCGCATCAATCAACAATTCTTTTTTGTCATCATATTCTTGTTTTTGCGAAACAATCAGTTCTTGATCTAATCTATCATCTACCAACCAATCTTGCCATTCATCAGTCTCACCACTTTTTATTGGATCATTTAAAGATTTCTCTCGACCCATCATTCTTCTATTCATATTTACTACTTCTTCAGAATTTACATCTAATCTTTTTGAAATTTCGTCTACTTGTTCATTTTTTAAGTCACCTTCTTGCCCAGGTGCTATTTGATTTTTTAGTTTTTTTAAATTGAAAAAAAGTTTTTTTTGGGCAGTAGTTGTTCCCATCTTAACAAGACTCCACGATCTTAAAACATATTCTTGTATCGATGCTTTAATCCACCACATCGCATAAGTAGCAAGCCTAAAACCTTTGTTAGGATCAAACTTTTTTACAGCTTGCATTAAACCTATATTTCCTTCAGATATTAATTCATTTACAGGCAATCCATATCCACGGTAACCCATAGCAATTTTTGCTACTAACCTTAAATGACTGGTAACTAGTTTGTGAGCAGACTGTAAATTTCCATTTTCCCTCCAGTTTTTTGCCAACATATATTCCTCTTCAGCATCTAACATTGGAAACTTTTTAATTTGAGCCAAGTATAGTGATAGGCCTCCAACTGTAGGTAAAGGCAAGTTACTTATAGTTTTTTTTTCATTCATATTCCTGATTTATATATTAAATTTTATTTTTCAACTACTATGTTTTTTTAATAAATGCATTAATTTCATAAAATCACTGGGTAATTTTGACTCAAAGTTAACCCATTTATTTTGGGTTGGATGAATAAACTCTAAGCTCTTTGCATGTAGAGCCTGGCCGTTCAGTGCTGAAAATGCCTTAAAAAAATCTTCATTTATTTTTTTAAATTTAATGTTTTTTTTCCCATATTGTTGATCACCGAGCAAAGATGATCCTTTATATTTCATGTGAACTCTTATTTGATGAGTCCTTCCAGTTTCTAATTTACATTCAATTAGACTAATTTTTGGAATATCTTTTCCATTAAATACTTGAATTGTTTTATAATTTGTTATTGCTTTTTTCCCATTAACATCGCTAACCATCATCAATTGTCTATTTTTTTTATTTCTAGAAATTAACGTTTCTATGCGGCCTTCCAATGGTCTTACAACCCCCCAAACTAGGCATAGATATTTTCTTTTGATAGAATGGTCACTAAATTGTTTTCCAAGATTTGAATGGGATAAATTATTTTTTGCAATGACTAATAAACCACTGGTTTCTTTATCTATTCTATGAACTATACCCGGTCTTAATTCACCATTCGTGTTTGATAAATTATTTTTATATTTGTAAATTAATGCATTTGCTAAAGTATTTTGGTAGTTTCCTGCACCTGGGTGAACAACCATACCTTTTGGCTTATTTACGATAAGAATATCTTTGTCTTCAAAATGTATATCTAGCTTTATTTTATTTGGTAATAACTTATCTAAACTTTTGATAAAAAACTTGATCTCTATTACATCATGTGGCTTAATTTTTTTCGATGACAAATTAATTATTTTCTTATTAATTTTAACTTGGTTTGAATCAATAATTTTTTTAATATTTGATCTGGTTAGATGATCTATTTTTTTTGATAAAAAAATATCAAGTCTTGAACTATTATCTTTTTCTGAAACTAAGAATTTCATTAAATTACTCATGATTCAATCTAGATTATAGTCAAAAGTGTTTGTAGCTCAACTTTTCAAATGATTCATAGCAAATTATCCTATATAAATTAATTATTAATTACGCGCCGCTAGCTCAACTGGATAGAGTACTTGATTTCGAATCAAGGGGTTATAGGTTCGACTCCTATGTGGCGCAGATTAAATTGTAAATTAACGTTTTTCAACTTTATCTTAAAATTTTTTTTAAAATAGCATTTGATAAAAAATGCTCTTTAATACCAATGTTTAAATTTGAAATAGTATTATTATTATTAATATTTTTTAAAAATAAATTTAAAATATTTTCAATAGGAGTTATTGTTGATCTAATATAAATTTTTTTTTTATAAAAAAAATAATTATCTACAGAACTATAACTATTAAACTTTAAATATCCCTTGGATCCAATAATTTTTATATTTCTATTTTGACTTTTTGGATAATTTGAAAAATAAAATAGCAAATGTAATTTTTTTTTAATTAATTGAACTTGTGCTTCTTCAAAAAAAAACCCATTTTTTTTTTCAAGTTTATATTTAATAATTTTAAATTTAGTTATTTTACCACAAATTTTTAAAAACATAGAAATCGGATGGGAAATCCAGTTTTGAAAAGGATAATAATTGTTTTTTACTGGGTATAAAGTTTTGTTGTTTCCGTAGGTTCCAATAATACTTTCAATTGCGCCTATTTTTTTTAATCCTTTATTTACCAGCTGAACAAATTTTGGATCAAACGTATCAGAATAATTTATTAAAAAAGAAGATTTATTTTTTTTAAATAAATTTTCAATTTTTTTTGATTGTGAGACAGTTTCACAAAAAGGTTTTTCAATTAAAATAGGAACTTTATTTTTTAAAAAAAATTTAGCATACTTAAAACTTGCCTTATAATTTGTTGCAATAATAACACCATCTATGTCACTTAAATCTTTAATATCAGTAAAAGTACCGCTTATATTTTTATTCTTAAAAAAAATATTCCTTTTTGTTTTAACGATTATTTTTATAATTTTTATGTTATTTTTTTTCTTTAAACACGCAAAAAATCTTTGCCCCGCTGTTCCAAATCCTATTATAGCAATATTTTTTTTCATAAAGTATTGGTAATATTTAAATAAATCTATATTAAATCAAAGTATAAAATAAATCTTTAAAATACTAATGAGAATATCAATATTTGGTGGTGGAATTTTTGGAATAACAACGTTCTTAATATTAAGAAAAAAAGGACTGGATTGTTACTTATACGAGAAAGAGAAAGAGTTATTGTGTGGGGCGACTACTAAAAATTTAAATAGAGTTCACTTAGGTTATCACTACCCTAGAGACAAGGAAACAGTTTTCCAGTCACAAAAAGGATTTAACTCATTTACAAAATTTTATTCTCATTCAATTATAAAAAAATTTGATAACTATTATGCAATAGCTAATTCCAGTAAAGTTAAAAGTAAAAAATATGAAAAATTCCTGAAAGAAACAAAACTTAAATATATAAAAATAGAACCAAAAAAATTTAGGTTCAAAACAAATTTTATTGAAAGTATATATAAAGTTAATGAGCCAGTTTATTCCTGGGATCTATTAAAAAAACAAATTCACAATTTAATTGGAAAAGACAGAAATAGAATTTTTCTAAAAAGTCCTGTAAAAAATAATAGACTTAAGGAAAATAAATATTTTTTTGACGTAAATCAAAAAACTGTCGAAAGCGATGTTGTGATTAATGCTACCTATGAAGGTTGTAATGAAATTTCAAAAAACATTAAAAATAAAAATAACTTTGAATATCAAATCACAAATATCATGGAAATTAGTAGTAAAAAATTTAAGTCTGTTGGCTTTGCTTTAATGGATGGACCTTTTTTTTCTTTTTTGCCCATGGGAACAAAAAAAAGTAAGCATGTGCTGTACCACGTTACGCATTCAGTTTTAAAAAGAGAAATAAGCAATCAATTTAAATATGTATGGTTAAAAAAGAACAAAAAATTGAAAAAAATTATTAAATTAAGTAATGCAAATACCCTTAAAGACTTAAAAAAATATTTCCCTGAAATGGATATAAAAAAAATTAATAAAAATTATATAAGTTCAAGAGTTTTATTGCCTAAGACGAAAAAAACTGCAAAAAGAATATCTTACTTCAAAGAAAGTTCAAAAAATTATTTTGAAATTTTTTCAGGTAAGGTTGACCATAGTGTAGATATAGCTGATAGAATATGTAAGAGAATTTATAAGATTTAAAACTGAGCTACAAGTTATTTTTAAAATTGTTCACTATGTGTGAAAACTCGCTCCATCTTTTATCATATTGATGTACTAATAAATAAGGTTTTCCAGCGTCATTAACTAGTCTCGACTCACTATCAAAAATAATTTTTTTCAAATAAAAAACTGTTGCAACAGGACCTCCGCTATTAGAATACAAATGATAATCTTTAATTATTTTTTTGTGAACTAAGTAGTTTGCATGCCCTTGTTCACAGCCTCTACCTTCTGGATCAGGTCTAAAAGTTATAAAATATTTAAATTTTTTTTTGTATTTAAATTCAGAGCCATGTTTTTTTAATAAACTTAAGTACTTCTTAATTTCACTACTTGATCCCAATACAGTACCTGAGCATAAAATAGTTTTACCACTGATACCATCAAAAGCATCTTTGCCATAAGTTTTTATCAGCCAATTTGAATTATAAGGACAATCTTTAATTCGATAATCCTCAAGGAAAAAATTTATGGGCCCTCCGTAATTAAAGTCAAATGGATTTCCCTGAAAATATATATCCCTACTGTCACACAACAACACATTATCATAATCTTTATTTTCTAAATATTTAGAAAAAATTTCATTTCTTTTATTTATAGTTTCATTCCTATGAATTTTTGTTTTAATTATATTACAATTGTATTTTTTTAATTCTTTTTCTAAAATTTCATTTTCATCAATAAAAAAACATACTTCACCATCATAGTATTTTCTAAGACTTTTAACAAAAAATTTTATTTGTTGAAAATTATAACCGACTGCAGCTGACAGAATTAAATTTTTATTCATAGGTATTGTTAGTTTTAAATGATTTTATATAATCCAGTTTTTGAAATATTCTTTATTTTTGAATATATACTTTGGAAAAGATTTGTCTACTGCAATTGCTTTATATTTAATATTTCTATTAAATAAATCTTCACCTTTGTTAATTTTTTTTTCTATATTTTCTTCATTAATGAATTCTTCTTTATTAAATTCTTGATGAGAGTAAGAAATTATTTTTTTTCTAATTAAGGGTGGTGTTTTTAAAAAACTGAAATGCCACCCAGCATCATTAATTAATTGAGGTTCTTTATCTTTAAAAAATTTCCAAAAGGGTACTTTTTTAGTCTTAATATTTCTAAGCCATTGAGGAGATTTCAAAAATTTTTTTTGACAAATTTTTGTTCCTGGCCAATAGTTATTAGTTATGTTTAAAAGATTTAATTTAGATTGAAAATTTTTTTGCAGTAGACAGGCATACTTTTCTTTTAAGTCAAATTCTATAATTTTTTTTGGGTTAGGAATTTCATCTATATCTGAAATCATAATCAAATCATCTGGCTCACAATCTTTGTAGCCTCTTTCTAATGCATTTCTTTGAAATTGATCTCGCATATGGTTTTTATGCCAATTTGTTTTTTTTGATTTTACATTTTCAGGCAGGTCGTTAATCACAAGGTATTCAATTTTATCTTTAAATTTTTTAAAATTATTAATATCAAAATTAAGTTTTTTTTTGTTACCAGCATGATCTCTTGTGGCTTCAGCGATTACAAATTTGTCGACTTTTTTATAGAGAGTATTTAGTCTTATTTCTAAAACCAAATCTTCGTCAAAGTACATAAAGCAATCAATTAGCTTCATTCTTTTAAAGTAGTTGTTGTGAATCCTATTTTTTTCCCACCTAAATTACTTGAGGAACAATGCAAGCTTGTTCTATCAAAAATTAAGATTTCCCCTAGTCTCCATTTATAGATCATTTCTATTTCTAGTCCTTTTAAGTTATCAATTTCCTCATGCTTTAAAAATTTCTCATGTATAGATTTATCAAAAGGTTTCTTATCATATAGATCTATATGTTCAGAAGATCTTTTATTATATCCTTTGGCGGCTAGCTCTTTCTCATTGAGTGAAAAAGTAGTTGAACAACCATAAAATCTGTTTTTAAAAATTACCGTCTCACCATGGTCAGATAATGGAATTAATAACTGTTTATAAATAATTTTATCAAATTCAAAACCAGTATCGACGTGAAGTGTGACTGGTAAAAAACTCTCTTGAAAAAAACCAAGACTCTCCAAACCATCTTTGGTATTCGGGTTATCCATTTCATAATCTCCAATAACTGATTTTATTTTTTCTTTATAAACTTTTTGTAAATCAGGAAAAAAGTTACTAGACCATTTCTTTTTTATTATTTTTTGTCTCTGATTATTTACTTCTATGGGTAACTCCTTATAAAGTTTAATGAAATTTTCAACTTCTTTATTATTTATGAAATTTTTTACTATAAAAGGCTTCTGCTCAAATTGTTTTATCTTTTTGATGAATTTATGCATCTATTCGCCCATATTAATTAACGTACCTCGTAATTTTGCACCGCTGTAAGACCAATGAAACATAATTACACCAAATATAAAATACAAAATTGAAATAAACATAGCTTTAGCTATTTCAAAATAGTTTATCATATCATAAATCAAAATGTTTCTCATTTCTTCAAAAATATAAACTAAAGGGAGTAATTTTGATATTGTCTGAAGCCAAGCTGGTAGTATTTCAATTGGGTAATAGATACAGCCTAAAGGAGCCAAGAAAAATAAACTAGCCCAGGCTATATTTTCAAAAGAAGGTCCAAATCTAAGTAAACCTGATGTTACTAATAAGCCTAGTGTAACTCCAAAAATATATAAAGTTAATAATAAAAAAATTAATGGAGTTCCAATTTTGAATATCGAAATACCAAATAGTGGAATTGCTATAATAGAAGCTGGGACAAGCCCAACTAAAGTTCTGAAAATTGCTGTAAATGTTAATGCTGCAATAATTTCATTTAATTTTATTGGAGCGGTAAATAAATTTGTAAAATTTCTACTCCAAATTTCTTCTAAAAACATCATATTATAACTAATACTAGATCTAAACAGAAAATCATAAAGTATTGCTGCACTTAAAATTATTCCTACAGTGTTATTATAATAACTTGAACTAAGAGTAAAAAACTTTGAGATAAAACCCCATAAAAAAATTTGAATTGTAGGCCAGTAAATCAAATCTAAAATTCTAGGGAAAGAACCTTTAATTAGATAAATATGCCTTAAGCTAAGAGCGAAAATTTTATTCCAACTCATTTTTGGTCCTTGCAATTTTTAAAAATGTTTCTTCTAAGTTACTTCTTCCATGTTTTTTAATAAGTTCATCACATGTACCGTGATCTACAACTTCACCTTTCTTCATCATTACTATATTATCACAAAGTCTTTCTACCTCTTTCATATTATGAGAGGCTAAGAGCATAGTTAATTCATTTTTAGATCGATAATTTTCTAAATATTTTCTTACAAAATCTCCTACATCTGGATCTAGACTGGCCGTAGGTTCATCTAAAAATAATAATTTTGGCTTATTTATTAAAGATTTTGCAAGTGATACTCGGTTTTTTTGACCTGACGAAAGTTCACCAGTTTTTTTATTCAGGAAATTTTTTAAATTTAAATCTTCTGCCATCTCTTGAATTCGATGATTTATATTTTCTACTCCATATAACCTCGCATAAACATTTAAGTTTTGAAAAACTGTTAATTTTTTTGGTAACTCTATATATGGAGATGCAAAGTTCATCATACTAAGTAAATTTATTCTATTTTTTTGGTTTAATTCTTGATTGTTAATATAAATTTTTCCATCTGTTGGAGTGATTAACCCTAACATCATACCTATAGACGTAGTTTTTCCACAACCATTCGGCCCTAATAAACCTAAAGTTTTATTTTTTTCTATAGTGAAGCTTATATTATTTACTGCTGTAGTATTATTAAACTTTTTACTAAGATTTATTACTTCTAATTTCATTATTTTTTAGCAGCTCTTTTTAACCTATCATTAATTGCAATTCCTGGGCCTATATTTGGGATTTTTATAACGTAAATTTTTTTAAATTTTAATTTTTTAATTTTCCTTAAAGTTTTATATAAGTTAGATGCCGCTTCTTTCAAGTCTGATTTTTTACTTAAATTAAAGTAATTTTTTTTACTTTTATGACTTTTACCAATAGTAATAAAAGCATTTGATCCTAAAGCGGTCTTTTGATTAAGAAGTACTGGAATACCAGGTGAATAGTGTCTTTTTAACATTCCTGGAGATGAGATTCTAAAACTTTTTTTTTTAATATTTATTTTTATTTTTAATACATTATTAATTATTTTAGGAGAAATTATACCAGGTCTAAGAATTGTTGGCTTTCCAGTCAAATCAATAACAGTTGATTCAATTCCAATTTTTGATTTTCCCCCATCTAAAATAAAATTTATATTTCTTTTAAATTCATCAGCTACATCTTCTGCGTTAACAGGGCTAATACTAGATGAAATATTGGCGCTTGGCATAGCCAGAGGAAAATCAATACTTTTTAATATAGATCGTATAATTTTATGACTGGGAAATCTTATTGCTACAGTGTCAAGTTTTGCTGAAACCAAAGAATCAATTTGTGACTCCTTTTTTTTTTTTAAAATAAATGTAATCGGACCAGGACAAAATTTTTTATACAACTTAAAGAAATTATTATTTAAAAATACATCATTTTCAGCATTGCTGTAATCTAAGAAATGAACTATCAACGGATTAATTGCAGGTCTATTTTTAAGTTTATAGATCTTTTTAATTGATTCTTTTAGATAGGCGTTGCCAGCTAGGCCATACACTGTTTCAGTAGGCAAACCTACAATATTTCCTTTTTTTAAATTAAGAATAGTTTTATGCAGAGATTTTTTGTTATAGGAAAATATATTTGAATAGATATTCTTCATAATGTTATTATTATACAATTAATGAAAAATGAAAATATTCCAGCTGATATCAAAAGTAAATCACTAAAAGACGCGCAGGATGAAATAAGTGAAATTTTAAACAAACTTGAAGACAAAGATGTAGATTTAGCTAGTTCAATTTATGACTATCAGAGATTAATTCTATTAAATAAACACATTGATTTATTGTTCAAAAAAAGAGTTAAAGAAATTTCTTTAATCAGAAAAGAAAGAGAAAAAAGTGATAAAAAATAGATTAGTAAAAAATGCAAAAAAAATTGATAAATTTTTAATTAATTACTTAAAAAAACAAGAGTATTCATTATTAATTAATCCGATGAAATATGGGGTAATTTCTGGAGGAAAAAAAATAAGATCTACAATAATATTTGATGTAGGAAAAATATTTAAATTAAACCAAAATAAGTTAATTAATATTTGTGCAGCGGTCGAATGCATTCACTCATATTCATTAATTCATGATGATCTTCCATGCATGGATAATGATTCTATTAGAAGAGGCAAACCATCAGCTCATATAAAATTTGGAGAAGCTTCTGCTGTATTAGCAGGAAATTCTTTATTAACATTAGCATTTGAAATTATTGCAGATAAAAATTATTTAATTAATTCAAAATTAAAAAATGAAATTATAAAATCATTAGCGTTTTGTTCAGGTCATACAGGTATAGCAGGTGGTCAAGAACTTGACCTTAAATTTGAAAACAAAAAAAAAAACCTAAAACAAATTGTACGCATGCAAAAGAAAAAAACAGGAAAATTATTTAGCTTCTGTTTTTATGCTGTAGCGGTGATGGCTAAAAAAAATATTAAAGAAAAAAATGCCTTAAGTAATTTGGGTGATGAAATCGGACTTTTATTTCAACTTGCTGATGATTTTTTAGATATCAAGGGTTCAAAAAAATTAATTGGAAAATCAATTAAAAAAGATAACAAAAAAGGAAAATCCACTTTAATTAATTTAATAGGATATGAAAAGACTTATAAGTATGCAGATAATTTAAAAAAAAATATATTGCTTAAATTAGCTAAACATGGAAAAAATGCTAAAGATTTAATCAATACAATAGAATTTATATTAGGTAGAAACTTTTGATGACCAGATTAATTAAGCAAATAAATTTTCCTTCAGACTTAAGAAAATTTAAGAAAGATCAATTAAAACAAATATCAGATGAATTAAGAGATGAATTAATAGATGTTGTCTCAGAAACTGGTGGTCATTTAGGAGCAGGCCTTGGAGTTGTGGAATTAACAGTGGCGTTGCATTATGTTTTTGATACACCTAAAGATAAATTAGTTTGGGATGTAAGTCACCAATGTTACCCACATAAAATTATAACTGGTAGAAGAGATAAAATTAAAACTTTAAGAAAAGGTGGCGGTTTATCAGGATTCACTAAAAGATCAGAAAGTGAATATGATCCTTTTGGAGCAGCACATAGTTCAACTTCTATTTCTTCAACACTAGGTATTGCTGCTGCAAAAAAATTATCTAACAACAATAATAATGTAATTGCAGTAATAGGAGATGGGGCAATGAGTGCAGGGATGGCCTATGAAGCGATGAATAATGCTGGGGCATTAAAATCTAATCTTATAGTTGTTTTAAATGATAACGACATGTCCATAGCAAGGCCAGTAGGGGCTATGAGCAAGTATCTGGCAAAACTACTGTCAGGAAAATTATATTTTAGTTTAAGAGAAACTGTAAAAATGATTATTTCTGCTTTCTCAAAAAGATTTAGTCAAAAAGCTGGAAAAGCTGAGGATTTAATAAGAGGAATAGTCACAGGTGGAACTTTATTTAGCGAATTAGGTTTTTATTATATTGGTCCCGTAGATGGGCATGATGTAGACAGCCTAGTTCAAATACTTGAAAATGTAAAAAATTCTAAACACGAGGGACCTGTGTTAATTCACACGAGAACACAAAAAGGAAAAGGCTATAAACCGGCAGAAGATGCAGGTGATAAATATCATGGGGTTTCTAAATTTAATATAGCTACAGGCGAACAATCAAAATCAAAATCAAATGCACCTTCATATACTAAAATTTTTGCTGAAACTTTAATTAAACATGCTGAACAAGATACCAAAATCATTGGTATCACTGGTGCTATGCCTTCAGGTACTGGTTTAAATTTATTTGAAAAAAAATTTCCTGACAGGACTTTTGATGTAGGGATAGCTGAACAGCATGCTGTAACTTTTGCAGCTGGCTTAGCTACAGAAGGATATAAGCCTTATGCAGCAATATACTCAACTTTTTTACAAAGAGCTTACGATCAGGTTGTTCATGATGTGGCTCTTCAATCTTTACCAGTTAGATTTGCTATAGATAGAGCAGGTTTAGTAGGAGCGGATGGCCCAACACATGCTGGTTCATTTGATATAACTTATCTTTCAACTCTACCAAATTTTGTAGTAATGGCAGCCAGTGACGAGTCCGAATTAGTAAAAATGATTAATACTTCTGTTAATATAAATGATCGCCCTTCAGCTTTTAGATATCCCAGAGGAAACGGAATCGGAATTGAAATACCAACAATTAGTGAGGTTTTAGAAATTGGAAAAGGAAGAGTTATTCAAGAGGGAAAAAAAGCAGCAATATTAAACTTTGGAACTAGATTAGAAGAATGCAAGAAAGCTTCTGAGTTATTATTTAAAAAAGGCATCGATATAACAATTATAGATGCAAGATTTGCTAAACCTTTAGATGAAAAATTAATTATGGAAACAGCAACTAATCATGAGGTATTGATTTCTATTGAAGAAGGATCAATAGGTGGATTCGGGTCACATGTGATGCAATTTTTATCAGATAGAGGAATTTTTGATAAAGGATTAAAATTCAGATCTTTGATTTTACCTGATTTATTTATTGATCAAGACACCCCTGAAAAAATGTATGAACAAGCGGGATTAGATGGTTTGTCTATTGCAAATAAAGTTGAAGAAACTTTAAACTCTAATATTATTTTAGCTAAAAATAGAACTAAGATTACTAATTAACCACACTGCGCTCGATGTAGTAATAAATGATCGAGAAGCACACAACTAATCATTGCTTCACCAATAGGAACTGCTCTAATACCTACGCAAGGATCATGCCTTCCTTTAACAGAAATTTTTGTATTTTTACCTTTTTTATCAATTGTATCTCTATTAGTTAAAATTGAAGAAGTAGGTTTTACCGCAAAGGATGCAACAATGTCTTGTCCTGAAGAAATTCCACCTAAAATTCCTCCAGCATGATTTGTTTTAAATTTAATTTTTCCAAATCCCTTTCTCATCTCATCAGAATTTTCTTCTCCACTTAAAAAAGCTGCATTCATTCCTGATCCAATATTAACTCCTTTAACTGCATTGATACTCATTAAAGCAGCTGCAATGTCAGTATCTAATTTTGAATAAATAGGAGCTCCTAAGCCAACTGGAATTCCAGATGCTCGTAATTCAATTACAGCTCCACATGATGAGCCTGCTTTTCTTACAGCTAAAAGATATTTCTCCCAAAGTTTGACCGATTTTTTATCAGGACAGAAAAATGGATTTTTTCTAATCTCTGAGTCCTTCCAATTTTGTTTGTCACATGACATCAAACCTAATTGTGTAACAGCACCTATGATATTAAATTTTAAGCCGAGAATATTTTTTAATACAATTCTAGCAACAGCCCCAGCCGCAACTCTACACGCTGTTTCCCTTGCAGATTGTCGTCCACCACCTCTAAAATCTCTAATGCCATACTTTTTAAAATATGTATAATCTGCATGACCAGGTCTAAATTTATTTTTAATAGACTCATAGTCTCGAGATTTTTTATCTTCATTGTAAATAATTATAGAAATTGGTGTACCAGTTGTTTTACCTTCAAAGACACCAGATAAAATAATGACTTTATCAGATTCTTTTCTTTGGGTGGTGAATTTTGATTGTCCTGGTCTTCGTCTATCCATGTCTATTTGAATATCTTTTTCAGATACTGGTATATTTGGCGGACAACCATCAATAATACAGCCAATTGCAGGTCCATGGGATTCTCCCCAAGTAGTAAATCTAAATATTTTTCCAAAAGTATTAAAAGACATAGTTAAATAATGTATAAATTATTTTAAAGAATATATGAATCAAAATAATGGCAAAAATTCACTTGGATTAGATAGTTGCTTCGAAGATTTAGCAAATCCTATCGAATTATTCAAAAAATGGTTTTCTAAAGCAGGGGAAAGCGAAATTAACGACCCAAATGCTGTAGCTGTAGCTACCGCTGACCAAAACAATCAACCTAATGTAAGGATGGTTCTACTTAAAGGTTTGAGCAATAAAGGATTTGTATTTTATACAAATTTTAATAGTAAAAAAGGTGGTGAACTAAAAGGTAATCAAAAAGCTTCAATGTGTTTCCATTGGAAGAGCCTCAGAAGACAGGTGAGAGTTTTAGGTAAAGTTGAAGAAGTAACTTCAAAAGAAGCTGACGAATATTATAACTCAAGACCTTATAAAAATAGAATTAGTGCTTGGGCGTCATCACAATCTAAAGTGCTAGATAAAAGAGAAACATTTTTAGAAAAAATAAAAAAATTTGAAAAAAAATATTCAAATCAAAATAATGTTCCAAGACCACCTCATTGGTCTGGTTGGAGACTGTTACCAAATGAAATTGAATTTTGGGTAGATGGAGAGGGCAGAATTCATGAAAGATTAAACTACAAAAAAAAAAAAGAGGAGTGGAGTAAAGAAATTCTTTATCCTTAAAATGATCTATTAAGACTAAAGCTAGTTAAGTTTTGTAAAATCTTTTTATCGTTATTATCAGGAAATATACCTAGAGAATCATATGATACACTCACAAAATATTCTGCTCTTTTCAAACTTGCCTCAATTGCTCTGTATTTATAAATCAATGCTAAAGTCTCACTAAAATCATCTTCATTTCTTTTTTCTTTTTTCATAATTTCAGATAAAAAAGCTCTTTCTCCATCATTGCCTTTTTGAAAAACTATAATTAAAGGGAGAGTCACTTTACCTTCGAAGAAGTCTTTTCCAATTTCTTTTCCAAATAATTTTTCTTTTGCATAATAATCAAGTGCGTCATCTGCTATTTGAAAAGCAAGACCAAGATTTTTACCATAAGATTCTAAAGCTTTTTTTTCTTTTTTATTACTTCCTGAAAGACATGCTCCAGTTTTAGTTGCTGCAGAAAATAGTGCAGCTGTTTTTAAGTTAATTATATCTATATATGTATCTTCGAGAAGATCTGCCTCACCTTTATGTTGAAGCTGAAGCACTTCACCTTGTGCAATTTTTGCTGATGTTGATGACAATAACTTTAGTATTTCTAAATCTCCATCATCAACCATTATTTCAAAACACCTACTTAGTAAATAATCACCAACTAATATTGATGATTGATTTCCCCAAATTGAATTTGTAGTTTTAACTCCTCTTCTTAAAGAGCTCTCATCTATTACATCATCGTGTAATAAAGTTGCTGCGTGTATAAGTTCAACACATGCCGCTAGATTGATATCTCGTTCTCCTAATTCATAGCCTGATAACTTGGCAGAGCCTAATGTTAATAAAGCTCTCAGTCTTTTTCCTCCAGATTGAAGATGATGATCGCTCATCCTCTCTATAAGGTTAACCTCACTTTTTAGTTTAAGCTCAATTAAGCCTTCAACTTTATCAAGTTTATTTCCTAGTAGGTTTTTAAGCTCCAGGTAGGCTGAATTAGCAGATTTTTTGAGCGGTATTACTGATCCCATAATTTAATAATTATAATTGATTTACTTTAGAATAAATTTTTAAATGAAACCCTGGTGACGCACCCATAATTCAACTAGAAGTAGCGCAATAAAACAATTAAAATTTAAATATTAACTGCTATAAGATAAGTAAAGTCATCATTAAATTATGTTTTCATTCTTTAAAAAAAAAATTGTTGTACCTCATGTAAGATTGACAGGAGTAATAGGTGCTGCGGGGAGATTCAAGCAAGGCATGGATCTTGCTGGTCAAAGAGCAATTTTAAAAAAAGCTTTTTCTTTTAAAAAAATTAAACACGTTGCTATTTCAATTAATTCTCCTGGAGGATCACCAGTTCAGTCTCACTTGATTTATAGTTACATAAAACAACTTGCTAAAGAGAAAAAAGTTGAAGTTATTATTTTTGCTGAAGATGTTGCTGCATCTGGAGGTTATTTGATTTCATGTGCGGGGGACGAGATATACGCTAATTCTAGCTCAATCATTGGCTCAATAGGAGTGATTTCAGCATCTTTTGGTTTTAAAGATTTGATTAAAAAAATTGGAATAGAGAGAAGAGTATATACAGCTGGAAAAAATAAAAGCACTTTAGATCCTTTCGTAGATGAAAAAGAAGAAGATGTAAAAAGATTAAAAAGTATTCAATTAGAATTGCACGCTGATTTTATAAAGGTTGTTGAAACTAGCCGAGGTTCAAAGCTTAAAGACCCTGAAAAAAATAATATTTTTACAGGAGAATTTTGGACAGGTAGCGCTGCATTAAAAATTGGGCTCGTTGATGGAATTGGAAATGCGGACCAAATTTTAAAAGAAAAATTTGGTGACAAAGTAATAATTAAAAATATGGAAAAACCAAAAGGATTTATAGCAAGAAAACTATCTTCTTCTATTCAAAACCCTATCGACAGTTTAACAAATACTTTA
>Ga0209335_10000748_pt1 | contig 38929 bp, 40 predicted proteins | sample COG_09_FD_184753 | JGI IMG/M metagenome (GOLD analysis project Ga0209335, IMG submission 184753) | Pelagic Microbial community sample from North Sea - COGITO 998_met_09 (SPAdes) (version 2) | ecosystem: Environmental > Aquatic > Marine > Neritic zone/Coastal water | place: Helgoland, sampling...
CACGTTGATAGGCCAGATGTGGAAGCGCAGTAATGCGTGCAGCTGACTGGTACTAATAGCTCAATTGGCTTGATTTATGCACTGAAAAAAATTTTTAAATTGTACTTAAAATATTAATTATTAATTTAATTTAGAATTAAATAATGTTTATTATTTCTGAAATTAAAATCGACTATAAATAAACATCTAAATTGTCAATATGAAACTCATAAATAAACTTGGAGTAATGCAAGGTAGGCTTACACCAATGATTGGTAATAAAATTCAATTTTTTCCAAAAAAAAATTGGCAGAAAGAATTTAGATTAGCTGAAAATCTGAATCTTAAGTATATTGAGTGGACGCTTGATTATAAGGATATTTTTTTTAACCCCATATTTGTTAAGCCAGATATAAACAAAATCTCTTTTTTAAAAAAGAAATATTCTATAAAAATAGTTTCATTAACAGGTGATTGTTTTATGCAAAAACCTTTTTGGAAAGTTAAGAAATCTATAAAACTTATTGATGATTTTAAAAAAATAGTTAGTGCTTGTAGCGATCTAAAGATTAAATATATTATAATTCCAATTGTAGATAAGGGAAAAATTCAAAGTAAATGGCAAGAGATCAAGCTAATAAATGAATTAAATAAATTAAATAAATTTTTTAAAGCTAATCGAGTAAATATATTATTTGAGTCTGATTATAATCCAAAATTACTATCAAAGTTTATAAATAAGCTTGATGAATCTATCTATGGAATAAATTATGACGTAGGAAATAGTGCCAGTTTAGATTATGATATTGATGAAGAATTTGAATGCTATGGGAAAAGAATTAAAAATATTCATATCAAAGATAGACAACTTCATGGAACTACAGTTAGATTAGGAATGGGAAATGCTAATTTTAAAAAATTATTTAAAAATATTAAAAAATTTAATTATAAAGGATTGTTGATTTTACAAACAGCTAGAGCTGTAAATAAAAATAATGATATAAGAGAAATCCAAACTAATTTGAGTTTTATTAAAAACTACATGTAAATGAAAAAAAAAGTTGCGTTTATCACTGGTTCATCTCGCGGCATTGGGTTTTTTATTGCTAGCAAACTTCTTCAAGATGGTTTTGAAGTAATTTTAAATAGCAGTAATCTTAAAAGACTAAAACAATCGTCAAAAAAATTGGGTAATTGTAAATACTATGTTGGTGATATTACAAACAAAAATTCTATCAAAACAATATTTAATAAAATAAAAAAAAATAAAATAAAATTAGATGTGCTAATTTGTAATTATGGAAATAGCAAAAAATCAAAAAATGATGAAGATATTTATTTAGCTTTTAAAAATAATTTTTTTTCTGCTACCAATACAATTCAAAAGTTTCAAAATATATTGAATAAAAATGCTAAAATTATTTGTATATCCTCTATTTGTGGTGTTGAAATAATCAAAGGAGCTCCACTTGGATATTCAGTTGCAAAATCTGCACTAAACTCATTTGTAAAATTTTATGCAGACTATTTGGGCGAAAAAGCCTCTATTAATTCAATAGCTTTAGGAAATATGTTTTTTGAGGGTTCATTGTGGCAAAAAAAATTAAACTCTAACCCAAAAAAAATTAAAGATTATATCAATAAATTTGTTCCAAAAAAGAAATTTGGAAAAATAGAGGATATAAATGAAATATGTAATTTTTTAATTAATCAAAAAAATAATTATACAACAGGATCGACATTCATAATTGATGGTGGTCAAACAAGAAAGTTTTAGTTATGAAAAATAAAACTGAATACAATTTAAAAAATCAATTTTCCTTGATTACAGGTGCTGCAGGATTATTGGGAGAGCAGCATGCAATAGCTTTATTAGATATTTCTTCAAACTTAATTTTAACAGATATTGACGCAAAAAAACTGTATAAGCTTAAAAAAAAACTGCAAGTAATTTACCCATTTTCTAAGATATTATCTTTTGTTATGGATGTAACTTCTGAAAAGTCGGTTAAAAAAGTTTTAAAGAATCTAATAAAAAATAATATTAGTTTAAAAGTTCTAATTAATAATGCAGCAATTGATGCAAAAGTTGATAATAAAAGTAAAACTATAAAAAAAGGCTCAATAGAAAGTATTGACTTAAATATTTTAAAAAAGGAAATTGATGTTGGTTTGATAGGATATATTTTAGTAACAAAAATTTTTATAGACCTATTAAAAAAAAATAATCAAGGATCAATTATATTAAATATAGCCTCTGATTTATCTATTATTGCTCCAAATCATAATATTTATCCAAAAAATAGTTTTAAACCAATTTCATATTCTGTCATCAAGCATGGTGTTGTTGGAATAACAAAATATTTAGCAACTTATTTAAATAGATACAATATAAGATGTAACACCTTGTCACCAGGTTCAGTTAAAAATATGCAACCTAAATCATTTATTAAAAAAGTTAAAAAATTAATTCCCCTAAATAGATTGGCAAGACATAATGAATATCATGGAGCAATAAAATTTCTTTGTACGGATGCTTCTAGCTATATGAACGGTCAGAATATTATAATTGATGGTGGAAGATCTATTTGGTAGAGTTTTTCTTACTTTAGATATTTTAAAGATAATTTAAAAATTAATATACTGTAAATTTACTTTATCTTATCTTCAAATAGTATATTAACAACGATATGAAAATATCAAAACCTTATTTAATTGGAGAAATTGGCATTAATCATAATGGTGATATTGAAATCGCCAAAAAATTAATTAAAAATGCAAAAGATGTTGGCTTTGATGCTGTTAAATTTCAAAAAAGAACTATCGAAATAGTCTATGATAAAAATACGCTTGATACACCAAGGGAAAGTCCGTGGGGAAAAACTACACGAAAGCAAAAATTGGGTCTCGAATTTGAGAAATCTGAATACGATGAAATAAACAAGTACTGCAAAGAACTTAACATGGATTGGTTTGCTTCAGCATGGGATATTAAAAGTTTAGAATTTTTAGATAATTATGATCTTAAATTTCATAAAATTGCCTCTGCTATGATTGTAGATCTTAATTTTTTGAAAGAAGTTGCCAAAAGAAAAAAACATACTTTTATTTCAACTGGTATGTCGACAAAAAATGATATTGATACTGCAGTTAGTATCTTTAGAGAAAAAAATTGTAGTTTTGAGCTAATGCACTGCGTATCTACTTACCCAATGAAAGTAGAGGATGGTAATTTGATTACAATTAATCAATTAAAAGAAGAATATAATTGTGATGTAGGATATAGCGGTCATGAAAATGGAGTAGTAGTGTCTCTTGCAGCAACAATGTTAGGTATTACTTCTCTTGAAAGACACATAACGTTAGACAGAACAATGTACGGATCTGATCAATCAGCTTCATTAGAACTATCTGGAATGAAAAATCTCTCAGAGTCTATTGGTAAAATTCTTCTTTCGATAGGAAAACCATCTCTAGGAAAGATAATAGATGAAGAGGTGCCAGTAGCCAAAAAATTAAGAGCTCATATCAAAAATTAAATTATAATGAAGTCAAAGATCGAAATTGAGTTAAAACGACAGTTAGAGCAGAACATTAGTGTTCATCAAGATATATTAAAAATATCGAAAGACATAATTGATGTAATTAAAAATATTCATAAAAGATTAAAAAAAGGCGGAAAGATATTGTTTTGTGGCAATGGTGGGTCGGCAGCAGATGCGCAACATTTGGCAGCAGAATTTTTGGTAAGATTAAGACCTCAAGTAAATAGAGATCCTATACCTGCTATTTCTTTGGCTCAAGATACATCAACACTTACAGCATGCGGTAATGATTATAGTTTTGATGATATTTTTTTGAGACCCTTTAAAGCTTTATCAAAAAAAAATGATATTTTGATATGCATTTCAACATCTGGCAATTCTAAAAATATTTTAAATGTTCTAAAGGAAGCAAAAAAATCAAAAATTTACTCAGTTTGTTTTTTAGGCAAAGGAGGAGGAAAAGCAAAAAAAATTTCTAGTAAACAATTAATAATATCTTCAAATAATACTGCAAGAATTCAAGAGGGTCATATTTTTCTAGGACATTTCATATTAGAAAAAATTGAAGATTTAATATTATCAAGAAATATATAGGAAAATTTAAATTATTATAAATATTCCATAAGTTACAAAAAATCCAAACTATAAATTTTATTGACCTTACTGTCATTTTACAGACACTGCACTTAAATTTATATAATAGTAAAAAAAAGAGACCTATATATTAAAAAATGTTGTTTGGTATCTTGATTTACTATAATTTTAGATTAATTCTAATTATTTAATGAACACAATACTTAAAAAACTGATGAAAAAAGGTATTGCCAAAGGTGAGTCCCAAATACTTTCTGCTACAGAAATGAAAGAATTGGAAAATTTGATTTTAAAAAGTAAAGATAAACATCGAAAAGAAGGAGAGGTATCTCTAAATATTATTGGAATAGATAAAAGAATAGATGAGCTTTTAGAAAAAATTTTAGCTAATCCAGAGGTAAAAAATACTTTAGAGATCGTGCTAGGTAGTAATTTTTTAATAAGACAAATTTTTGCAAGATTTAATGAGCCTGATGATAAAGGTCTTGCGTTACATCAAGATGCAATTGGAGAAGCTGGCCTGATGGTTTTAGTTAACGATCAACCAGATGGATCAACTGTATTTCTACCAGGATCTCAATTAATTCCATCAGATAAACATTTAGCTCAGAAAGTTTCTTGGAGTAGTCTTAAATTAATTAATATAACAAAATATTTTTTATTACCTGCTGTTGGTAATGCTGGCACTCATTATTATTTTCTACATAGGACATGGCATGGCAGAACACCTGGAAAATCTAATAAAACAAAAATATCAATTTTTTTTGATATGTTTCCTGTTTCATCAAAAAGTAAAGAATACTTTGATACTACAAGTAATGTATATGAAAACGAATATAACTCAATGATTGATTGGGAATTTGTAACTCAACCAAATTTAAAAAAAATGATATCAAGAAATAGATATCGTAATAATGTAGAGATTTTTGAAAAAACAAATGACACCAAATATTCGTTAAGTATGAAAGCTAGTAAGTATGAGCAAATATTTAAAAACAATCTTTACTTTATATACGTTATATTAAAAGTAGCTCTATTAGAAATTCTGTTTTTTCCAATAACTATAAAAAGACTTTTTAAAAAATTTAAGAGCTGATATTAAAATATTTATTGATTGAATTTAAATTTATAGCGTGAGAGTCATCAGGATATTTCTTTTTATTATCCAATTTTACATACACTAATAATACTTCTGGCTTAAACTTCGCAACCTTTAAAAGACAATCGATTTTACTATGGTTTCCATAGCCTACTTTTAAATTAAATCTTTTTTTATATTGTTTGATTTTATTCAGGTATTTAGCATTTAATTTTTTATTAAAGTCTGTAATTGAAATAATAGTTTTTGATTTCTGGTTAATTAACTTAATTGTTTTTTTAATCTGTTCAATCGAGTCATTTGATGTGCTGATTATTTTTAAAGCATGTTTATTTTCAGAAATTATTTTAATTAGTTTTTCATTATTAATGTCTTCATTTAAAATCTTATAAAAATCTATTTTTTGAGAGTTTAAAAAATTTATTTTTTTTGTATCTTGTATTTGAAATCCAATTAGTTTTTTGTTTTTTTTACATTTTTTTATAGCATATTTATAAAATTTATTACTTAAAGTTAATTTTTTAATTTTATTATTTTTTAATACGTCAAAAAAAAAATCCTCTCTAAAATTTTTACTGAATGATATATCTTTTTTTTTAATAGCTAATTTAAATCTTTTGTAAAAAATTTCTTTTTTTATTTGAAATGATATACCGTCAATATTTGTATTAACTAGATAATTCAGATATTTTTTAGCAATTTTTTCTGAGCCTAAGTGGTTTGCTCCTATTTCAGCAATTTTAATTATTTTATTTTTTTTTTGCAATTTTATTTATTTTTTTATTCTGAGATTTCATAATTTTTTCTGCTTCTTTCATTTCTTGAACATTGTCAATATCAATTGATTTATAATGTGGCATTACGTAAGTAGAAATTTTACCACCTAATCTATTCGAATTTTTTGTAAATAGACTTGGTTTTGAAATGTAAATTGCCCCATTTTCAGAATAAAGTGAGGCTTTTAAATCTTGGTGCCTAGGTCTTTTTTTAAAATTGTAATTGATTGGATAATAACTATTTGTGCCTTTTTTCCACAAAAATCTTGAATAAACTGTTGAGCTAAAAAGACTTTTGCTTTTATTCTTAATTATGATTTCTGCAGCTTTGTCAATATCTTCAGAGGTTCTTAGTGGGCTGGTAGGTTGGAGCATGACAATAAAATCATATTTTTTTTTTAATTTTAAATAAGCATGTTTTACCGCTTCATCAGGCATTATAATATTACCTGATAAATTTTTAGGTCTTAATATTGTTAATATGTTCAGTTTTTTACAATAATTCAATATTTTATTTGAGTCACTTGTCACACAAACATCGGAGACAAATTTTGAATCAACCGCAGACTTAATTGTCCAATAAATTAAGGGTTTATTATTTAATTTGAATAAGTTTTTATTTTTTATTCTTTGAGAATTTCCTCTTGCGGGTATTACTGCTAAAAAAGATTTTTTTTTATTATCTTTTTTTAAAATTTTTTTTATGTACTTCATTCAAAAACCTTATCTTTTATGTTTAATCTTGACTAAATTTATTAAATTTTCTTTATTTACTATTATTTATTTGCCTAAAGGTAATAAAATAGTTACTTAAATTTTTTTAATTGTAAAGAAACTTTTCATTAATTCAATTTTAAACTATTTAATAAAGTTAAGGAGCTGTAATAAAAATTTATTGCTGGATATAGTATTTCTTTTGGATAAAATAAATATGTCTTGTTTCGATCTTAATATTAAAAAGTGATGATTAATAAAATTATTTCTGTTTATCAAAAACTATATAAAATTAAGCTACGCTTTGATTTTCCCATACCAAAAAAAATAATTTTATTTGATGAAAGTCATTCTTCAATTTTTAAGGAAATTATTAAAAAGGATTTTTGTATACTAAAGACACGTGATCAAAAAGAAGTTTATTTTTGGATTTATCTTAAACAAATCATTTTCTTTGATTTTACATTTTTAACTTATTGTAAGAATTATATAAGATATGTTTCACCAAAAGTTTTGATTACTTTCATTGATACTAATAAACAATTTTATGAATTAAAAAATAGTTTTAGCAATATAAATTTTATATCTGTTCAAAATGGCTGCAGAGTTGAAAAGAATACAATGTTTTATAATAAATTATTTACTAAAACTAAAAAACTTAAATGTGATCATATTTTTGTCTTTAATAAATATTACATTAAAGAATATCAGAAAATTATAAATTCAGAATATCATGTTTTAGGAAATTTCAAAAACAATATTGCTAAGATTAATAAAAAAAAGATTAACAATGATTTTTTATTTATATCTCAATTTAGTAATAGTAATAAAATAAATCGTAAAATAGAAATTAAACTAGTAAATTTCTTTAAATTGTATTTTGATAAGTCTGATAAAAAGTTAAATATTCTTCTTAGAAATATACATTCTGCAAAAGATAAAAAAGATGAAATTGAATTTTATAATAAAATTCTAAAATCTAAATGTATTTTTCCAAAAACTAATAATTGGAAAAAATCTTATAAAATACTAGACAAATTTGAAAATATAATTTTCATGTATTCGACATTAGGATTTGAGGCAATTGCAAGAAAAAAAAAAGTTGCAATTTTTTCACCCATCAAAGATTTTGATGGTAAATTAAATTTTGCTTGGCCTGCTCCATTTCAGAGAAAATATGACTTTTTTTCAGCAAAAGATTTGACTTACAATGAAATTAAAAGAGTCTTAGATAATATAAAAAATTGTAGCCAAATTAATTGGGAAAAAGAATATTATAGTGTAATTAAGGATCAGCTATATATGGATAAAAATAATATAAAACTAAAAAAAATTATATCTAAACTGATTTTAAATTAAGATTTAGAATAAATATAATAAAATAAATTAAAAAATGAAGCTTTATAATATCTATGAGTTTAAAAAATGAAATATATTTAAGTACATGAAATTTACTAAATTAATAAAATTCACACTAGATTAATGGAGACTTTGAAAAAATTATTATTTTTACTTACTCCTAATGAGCGTAAACAAGCAAGCCTGTTACTTTTAATGATGATTGTAATGGCAATGCTAGATATGATTGGAGTGGCCTCTATCTTACCTTTTATAGCAGTTCTTTCAAATCCTGATATTATTGAAACTAATATTATTCTTAAAAAAATGTTTGAAGCTTCGAATATTTTTGGAGTAGAAAATAGTCATCAGTTTCTTTTCTTTTTAGGTATTCTAGTATTTTTAACATTAGTTATCTCACTTTTTTTTAAAGCTTTTACAAATTATGTGCAATTACGATTTGTTCAAATGCGTGAATATACTATTGGCAAACGTTTAGTAGAGGGATATTTGCACCAGCCATATAGTTGGTTTTCAGGTCGTAACAGTGCTGATCTTGGAAAGAATATTTTATCAGAAGTAGGCCATATAATTGGAGCAGGGATGAAACCATTAATGGATCTAGTTGCTCAAATTATGGTTGCAACTGCCATCATTATTTTATTATTTATAATTGACCCAAAACTTGTAATTACTATTAGCTTATTTCTTGTTAGTACTTATGGGCTTTTTTTTTATTTTATTCGTCGCTATCTTAATAGAATAGGTAAAGGAAGATTAGAAAACAATTTACAAAGATTTAAGACTGTCAGTGAAGCTTTTGGTGCTTCAAAAGAGGTAAAAGTAGGAGGCTTAGAACAAAACTATATTCAGGTTTTTTCTAAATCTGCCCAACATTTTGCTCGAACTTTAGCTTCTGCAGGAGTTGTAGATCAAATGCCTCGTTATTTTTTAGAAGCTATCGCCTTCGGTGGTATTTTATTGATAACACTTTATATGATGACTCAATCAGGTAGTATTAATAATTCTTTACCCATCATTAGCTTATATGTTTTTGCCGGTTATCGTTTGATGCCTGCAGTGCAACAGATTTATGTTTCATTCACCAAACTTACTTTTGTTAAACCTTCAATTGACAAGATATATAATGATATTAAAAACCTCAAACCATTTATTATAAATCAGGACAATGGAACTTTACCTTTAAATAAATTAATTACTCTAAAAAATATTCATTATAATTATCCCAATACATCGCGAACAGTGTTAAAAGATGTAAGCTTAAATATTTCCGCTAAAACGACTGTAGGTCTAGTTGGAGCTACCGGTAGTGGTAAAACCACAACAATTGATATAATTTTAGGATTACTAGAAGCACAAAAAGGAACTTTAGAAGTTGATGGACAAACAATAACTAAATTTAACTCAAGATCTTGGCAAAGAAATATTGGATATGTGCCCCAACATATTTATCTTGCTGATGATACTGTTGCTGCCAACATTGCTTTTGGAGTTAATCCTAAAGATATTAATCATGAAGCTGTAGAAAAAGCCTCTAAAATTGCAAACTTAAATGAATTTGTTTTAGAGGAGTTACCCAAGCAATATCAAACGACAATCGGTGAGCGTGGTGTTAGATTATCAGGTGGACAAAGACAACGAATAGGAATTGCTCGAGCCTTGTATCATAAACCGCAAGTACTAATTCTCGATGAAGCTACGAGTGCTTTAGATAATCAAACTGAAAAAGCTGTAATGGACGCAATAAATAATCTAAATAAAAATATTACTATAATCTTAATTGCACATCGCTTAAACACAGTAAAAAAATGTGATAATATTTTTTTATTAGAAAAAGGTAAGTTAAAAAATGAAGGGACTTTTGAAGAGCTTATTCAAGTTAATGAAAATTTCCGTGCGTATTCTAACAACTAATTAAAATTTTATTTATTAAATAAAAGATTATTTCAAAATAGAAGAAAGCCTTAGGAATATAAATTGTAAAGAGTATATTATATTAAATTGAATGAAAATCTGATAAATATCTAAAGAACTATAAAAAGTAGTTGAATTACATGATTTTAAATTTATTAGTATCAAGACTAATTATTAATCAATAAAGGTTTTAAAAATGAAATCAATTCTAGTGACTGGTGGTGCTGGCTATGTGGGATCAGGGTTATTGAGCGAACTTTTATTGAAAGGATATTCAGTAACTTGTGTAGATAATCTTATGTTTGGTGGGGACTCTTTATTAGGTATTTGGCATAATAAAAATTTTACTTTTTATAATTGTGATATTAACGACAATGAAAAATTAGATAAAATATTATTGGAAAATAATTTTGATGCAATTATTCATCTGGCAGCAATAGTAGGAGATCCTGCTTGTAAATTATACTCAAATTTAGCAATTAAAACAAATTGGGATACTAGCAAATGGTTGATAGATAGGTGTAAAGAATTAGGTGTATCAAAATTTATATTTGCATCAACATGTAGCAATTATGGAAAAATGGATGATCCAAAAGATTATGTTGATGAAAACTCAAGGCTAGCACCGGTCTCTTTATATGCGGAATTAAAAGTAAAGTTTGAAAAATATATGTTAAGTGAAATGAATAAAGATACTAAATTTTCACCAACTTCCCTCCGTTTTTCTACTGTGTATGGTATTTCTCCAAGAATGAGATTTGACTTAACAGTAAACGAATTTACTAAAGATCTTACACTCGGAAAAGAGCTTGTCGTATTTGGAGAACAATTTTGGAGACCTTATTGTCATGTAAAAGATTTTTCTAATGCATTTATTACTGTTTTAAAATCTGAAAAAGAAAAAGTTGCTTACAATGTTTTTAATGTTGGTGATACAGATGAAAACTACACTAAACAAATGTTAGTTAATGAAATTAAAAAAGTATTACCTGATTCAAAAATAAAATATGTAAAAAAAGATGATGATCCAAGAGATTATAGAGTTAATTGTGATAAAATTAAAAAAGAGCTTGATTTTAAAATAAGTATGACTGTTCCAGATGGAATTATGGAAATTAAACGTGTAATTCAAGAGAATTTAATCAAAGATCCTGAGGATCAAAAATACTATAATATTCCTCATGAGCGAAAATAGTGATAAACAAAATTTATCTGTAATCGACTTTATAAGATCCATCTATAGTAAAGATAAATTTGTACCTCTTCATGAGCCAATATTTGCTGGAAATGAAAAAAAATATTTAAGTGAGTGTATAGATTCAACATTTGTCTCATCAGCGGGAAAATTTGTAGATCAATTTGAGGATAAAATAGCAAAATATACTGGTGCAAAATACGCCATTGCAACAGTTAATGGCACCTCTGCGCTCCATATATCTCTATTGTTAGCTAATGTTGATAAAAACTCTGAAGTGATAACCCAGCCACTAACATTTGTTGCAACCTGTAATGCTATTAATTATTGTAATGCTAGCCCAATATTTATTGATGTGGATAGAGATACTATGGGCCTTTCTCCTACCTCACTTAGATTATTTTTAAAGAATAATACAACCGTCAAGAATAAAGAGTGTATAAATAATAAAACTAGCAAGGTAATTAAAGCATGTGTGCCTATGCATTCTTATGGTCATCCCTGTAGGATAAAAGAAATAAAAGAAATTTGTGATGAGTATGGTATATTTTTAATTGAAGATGCTGCAGAAAGCTTGGGTAGTTTTTATGAAGAAAAGCATACTGGTACTTTTGGACAATTAGGAACTATCAGTTTTAATGGAAATAAGATTATCACATCTGGTGGAGGAGGGTGTATAATTACAAATAACGAAGTTCTTAAAAAAAAAGCAAAACATTTAACTACAACTGCCAAAGTTCCTCATGAGTGGAACTTTAACCATGATATGGTTGGTTATAATTATCGAATGCCTAATTTAAACGCTGCTTTATTAATGGCACAATTAGAAAATCTCAATAATTTTATTATCAATAAACGCAATTTAGCAATTAAGTATGAAAATTTTTTTAAAGACACTGAATGTAATTTTTTTAAAGAACCTAATGATAGTAAATCAAATTATTGGTTAAATTCAATTATCTTAAAAGATAAAAATCAACGAGATAAATTTTTAAAAGACACCAATTCAACAGGTATTATGACAAGACCAATTTGGACGTTAATGAATAAGCTACCAATGTTTAAAAATGCACAATGTGATGAGTTGAAAAATTCAATTTGGTTATTTGAGCGAGTAGTCAACATACCTAGTTCAGTAAGGTTTTAATGATTTTAAATATTGGTTATTTTGCAGATGGACCGTGGAGCCACAAAACATTAGATAAACTAATTAATGATCCTGAAATAAAAATATCTTTCATTTGTGTAAGATACGATAGTGAAGATGAAAGATTAAAAGAATATGCTAAACGTTTTAAAATAGATTACTTAAAACATCTTAATGTAAATTCAGATGAATTTATTTCAAATATAAAAAGTTATGATTGTGATTTATTTGTATCAATGTCATTTAATCAAATATTTAAATCAAAAATTATTAATTTAGCAAAGTACAAAACTATAAATTGTCATGCTGGCAAATTACCATTCTATAGAGGAAGAAATGTTTTAAATTGGGTATTAATAAATGATGAAAAAGAGTTTGGTATAACAGTTCATTACGTAGATGAAGGTATAGATACAGGTGATATTATTTCACAAAAAACTTTTCCAATTACAGATCAAGATAACTACAATACGCTACTTAATAAAGCTTATGTTGAATGTTCTAATATACTTTATTCAGTAATCATAAATTTTAAAAAAGGATATGTAGAGTCTAAAAAACAAATAGAATTCCATCCTGTTGGTTTTTATTGTAATGAAAGGAATAATGGTGATGAAATTATAAATTGGAATCAAACAAGTAGAGAGATATTTAATTTTGTAAGAGCAATTTGCGCACCAGGACCAAAAGCGAGAGCTTTCGTTAATAAAAAAGAAATGAAAATTAATAAAGTAGAATTAATTAATAATGCGCCAAATTATAAATTGATTGTTGGATCGGTGTTACATAGGACACCAACTACTTTTACTATTAAAACAAAAGATAGTTTCATAAAAGTTATCGAATTTGAATTTAATGGTAACATAAAAATTGGAGATAGATTTGAAGTCTAAGAAAGTATTTATAATAGCTGAGGCTGGTGTTAATCATAATGGCTCAATTGTTATAGCAAAAAAATTAATTGATGTAGCTTCTAACGCAGGAGCTGATGCTGTTAAATTCCAGACATTTAAAGCAGAGAGTCTTGCAACTAAAAATGCTAAAAAAGCTATGTACCAAAAAAAAACTACGAATAATAATGAGTCTCAGTTAGATATGTTGAAAAAATTAGAGATGAATATTGAAATGCACAAGAAACTTATTTCATATTGTAAAAAAAAAAAGATAATTTTTTTATCATCTCCTTTTGATCATGAAAGTATAGAATTATTAAAAAATTTAGGTTTAGAAATTTTAAAAATTCCTAGTGGTGAGGTTACAAATCTTCCTTACCTTAAACACATAGGTAAATTAAATAAAAAGATTATTCTTTCAACAGGGATGTCAAATATTTATGAGGTTAAGAATGCTTTTAAAATTTTGCTTGACTCAGGTACTAAAAAAAAAAATATAACAATCTTGCATGCTAATACTGAATATCCAACTTCAATGGAAGATGTAAATTTAAGAGCAATGGTGACAATGGGTAAAGAATTAAATGTGAATTTTGGATATAGTGATCATACTCTGGGAGTAGAAGTTGATATTGCAGCAGTTGCAATGGGAGCAAAATGTATAGAAAAACATTTCACTTTAGATAGTAAAATGAAAGGTCCAGATCATAAAGCCAGTCTTGAACCAGACCAGTTAAAAGTAATGATTAAATCGATTAGAAACATAGAAAAGGCTCTTGGTAATGGCATAAAAAAACCATCATCGAGTGAGTTGGCAAATATTAAAATAGTAAGAAAATCAATTGTTGCAAAAACTAAAATTGAAAGAGGTGAAATTCTAAATGAAAAAAACATTGCTGTAAAAAGACCAGGTACAGGTATAAGCCCAATGAAATGGGATGATGTTTTGGGTGTTAAAGCAAAAAAAAAATATAATGAAGATGAATTGATATGAACAAAAGGAAAGTTTGTATAGTGACCGGTTCACGCGCAGATTATGGATTGCTTTTCTGGCTAATAAAACAAGTTAAAATTGATCAAGATCTTGAGCTTCAACTTATTGTTACAGGAATGCACCTTAGTTCAGAGTTTGGTTTAACTTATAAGGAAATAGAAAAAGATTTTAACATTGATAAAAAAATCGATATAAATTTATCATCTGACACGAGCGTTGGTATTTCAAGATCAATGAGTGTAGCACAAAAGTTTATTGCAGAAGCATACGATGAGCTTAAACCAGATATTGTTGTAGTTTTAGGTGATAGATATGAAATTTTTAGTGCAGCAATTGCTGCTATGATAGCAAGAATTCCATTAGCCCACATTCATGGAGGAGAAATAACAGAAGGATCTTGGGATGATTATATCCGACATTGTATTTCAAAAATGTCTCATTTACATTTTACTGCCACGGAAGAATATAAAAATAGAGTAATACAGTTAGGTGAGCATCCTGATAGAGTTTTTAATGTGGGAGGAATGGGGATTGAAAATATAAAAAGATTGAAACTATTAGGTAAAAATGAATTAGAAAATTTGATAAATTTTAAATTTAACAAAAAAAATCTATTGGTAACATTTCACCCAGCAACTTTAGAAAATATTTCTTCTAAGGATCAATTTCAAGAACTGCTCTATGCCATCAGTGAACTTAATAATACCAATATTATTTTTACTAAGACCAATAGCGACTTAAATGGTAAAGTAATAAATAAAATGATTGATAAGTATACAAGTGAAAATCACAAAACATCAATTGGGTTTATCTCGCTTGGACAGTTAAAATATTTAAGTACCTTACAATATGTGAATGCTGTAGTAGGAAATAGCTCAAGTGGACTTTTAGAAGCGCCAAGTTTTAAGATTGGAACAATAAACATTGGTGACAGACAAAAAGGTCGTATAAAATCTTTGAGCGTTATTGATTGTGAACCAAAAAAAAATTCAATATCAAGAGCTTTAACTGAGCTATATTCAACAAAATTTCTTAAAACTCTTAAAACTTCAATTAATCCATATGGTGATGGACATGCGTCTAAAAAAATTATAGATAAAATAAAAAAAGCTAATTTAAAAACTATATTAAAAAAATCATTTTATGATTTAAAAAATAAATAAAAAATATGAAAACAAGAATAATTGCAAAACTAGATGTAAAACCACCATATGTTATAAAACCAGTTCATTTTGAAGGTTTGAGAAAAATAGGATTGTCATTAGATTTAGCTAGAAAATACTATGAGCAAGGTGCTGATGAAGTAATGTACGTAGATATCGTTGCATCATTATATCAAAGGGAAATTTTGTTTGATGAAATTGAAAAAACCGCTAACGAGCTGTTTATACCATTTGGTGTTGGTGGTGGAGTTAAAACACTAGAAGATTTTTCAAAACTTTTTAATAATGGTGCCGATAAGGTAGCAATCAATACTCATGCAGTTCAAGAAAATCCTGAAATTATAAATCAAGCTGCACAAATTTTTGGCAGTCAAGCTGTTATCGTTAATATAGAAGCAAAAAAATGGGAAAATCAATACGAATGTTACACTGACTGTGGACGAATTCGATCAGGTAGAAATGTGATTAATTGGGTTAAAGAAGTTGAGTCTAGAGGAGCAGGAGAAATATTCTTACAATGTGTAGATAGAGACGGAAGACAAAACGGGTTTGATATTCAGCTTGCAAAACAAGTAATTGAAAGTGTAAAAATCCCTGTAGTAGTTGCAAGTGGAGCAGGAAGCTTAGAAAATATAAAAGAGCTTATCGAGCAGGCAAAACCCAGTGGTGTAGCAGTTGCAAGCATACTTCATTATGACAAATTCTCAATCAAGGAAATAAAAGAATATTTAAGAGGAAATAATATTGAGGTTTCTAAATGAGTAATATAATTGGAATTGTAAACTATGGAACAGCAGGAAATTTACATAGTGTAGAAAAAGCTCTAAAGAAAGCAAATGGTGAGACTTTAATAGTCAATAACGCAGAACAGTTGAGCCAAGTAGATAAGATAGTATTGCCAGGCGTAGGTAGTTTCAAAAATGCAATGGAACAAATTGAAAATATTGGATTTTTAGAAGTTTTAGCAAACAACACAAAACCAATTCTTGGTATTTGTCTAGGTATGCAAATATTATCAACTTTAGGATTTGAGTATGGTCAAACAAAGGGACTTGATTTAATAAAAGCAGAAGTTCGGCCTATGCTTATAGATGCAAAGGTACCACATGTAGGTTTTAATACTATTCAGGTGATGAAAACCAACGATATTCTAAAAGGGTTAGAAAACGAGGAGTTCTATTTTATGCATTCATTTGAAGTAGTAAATTATACAGATATTGTATCATTAACGGAATGTGCTGGACATAAATTTGTTTCAGCAATACAAAAAAATAATATTTATGGAGTTCAGTTTCATCCTGAAAAGAGTAGAGAGGCTGGAATAGAATTTCTTAAAAACTTTATTAGTCAGGATTTAAAATAATGAGTGAATTGACAGGGAAGTATGGTTTACCACTTAATGTTGTATTTTGTAAAAAATGTACAATGAACAATCAAAAACCAAACTCAACAGTAGAATTTAAACAAACAGATAAAGAAAAAAAGAAAGTCCTTGCATTTGATGAAAATGGTATTTGTGATGCCTGTAATTACAATGAATTAAAAAAATCAATTAATTGGAATGAAAGACATTTAGAGTTAGAGGAGTTATGTAATAGATTTCGAAGAAATGATGGTAGATATGATGTGGTGGTTCCAGGCAGTGGTGGTAAAGACAGTATCCAAGCAGCCTATAAATTGAAATACACCTATAATATGAATCCTATTTTAATCACGTGGCCACCAGCTATTTATACAAATATAGGAAAAAGAAACTTTTATGCATGGCTAGATGCAGGTTTTGCAAATTATACTTACAATCAGAATAAAAAATTGCATAGATTTTTAACAAAAAAAGCATTTTTAAATTTAGGTCATCCATTTCAGCCGTTTATCTTAGGTCAAAAAAATCTTGCACCAAGATTGTCAGTATTATTAGATATTCCGTTAGTTATTTTTGGTGAAAATGAAGCGGAGTATGGAAATCCAACAATAGATAATCAGAAACCAACAAGAGATCCAAAATATTATAGTGCTGAATTGAATCTAAAAGATTTAGTCCTAGGTGGTGTTCCTGCTCAAGAGATAATTGACAAATATGGATTTAAATTATCTGATTTAGACGCATATCTACCAGTAAACCCTTATGAAATAAAAAAAACCGCTACAGAGGTTCATTATTTGGGATATTACGTAAGATGGCACCCACAAGAAACATATTATTATTCAGTTGAGAATACTAATTTTATGCCAAACGATCATAGAACAGAGGGCAGTTATGGCAAATATTCTTCAATTGATGATAAAATTGACTGGCTTCATTATCACACAACATCAATTAAATTTGGAATAGGAAGAGCAACTTACGACTCTGCCCAGGAAGTAAGAAATGGAGATTTAACTAGAGATGAAGGTATTTCATTAATAAAGCGATTTGATGGGGAATTTCCAGAGCAGTATATAAAAGACTGTTGTGATTACATGGGTATATCTTTGCAAGATTATCATGACACTACAGAAAAATTACGAAGCCCACATTTATGGGAAAAAATAAATGGAATTTGGGAATTAAAAAATCCTATTTGGAAAAAAAATATTTCATGAAGAATAATATATTTGAATATCAAATGATAACCGACAAAGTAATATTTGCCGATGGGCTTACCAGATCGGGAAAAGCTTTGTTGAGCAATATATTATTGGGCTTTGAAAACGTTTCAAGCATTCAAGTTTTAGATATTTTGGAACAAATATTACCAATGTTTAGTAATAACAAAATTAGTAAAAATGCAACTTCATCAATATTGAGATTATATTTAAACCAAAATTTTTATCATTACAAATTGTCTAGAAATCTAAATTTTAGATATGATGACCTCACTGGTATACACAATACTAGTAATCCAAAGCAGTTTTATAAAAATTTAAATAAGAAAGATGATGATGATGTAATTGATGAGTTATTTAAAAAAGATATTTATTTTCAATTTCAAACACATGAGATTTTAGCTCAATATTCAAGTTTTTTAGAGCTTAATATAGAAGCTATAATTATTGAAATTTTTAGGCACCCAATAGATACCGCTCACTCATGGTATAAAAGAGGTTGGGGCACAAGGTATGATAAGGCCGATCCAAGAAGTTTTACTACTCTTTTTAATTATGGAGGTAACATAATTCCTTTCTATGTTATTGGTCATGAAGAGGAATACATAAAGCTCAATGAAATGGAAAAATGTATTTTTATGCACAATATACTTGTGAAAGCATCAATCGAACAATATAAAAAATTAAATCTTAAGTTGAGAAAAAAGATCCATATTCTCAAATATGAAGACTTATTGTCTAATACAAATAATGAGGTAGACAAAATATCCCAATTTTTAAATCTAAAAAAGAATTCATATATGAACGAAATAATTGATAATAAAATTATTATTCAATCAAAAAAAGTACCTACTAGAGTTGAAAAATTAGATGAAATTAAAAAAAATACAGATATAAAATTTTATAACGATTTGGTGTCATTAAGTGAATATTATGATGATAATTTTTATGATTTAGAAAATTGATAAGACCAAACATATGATGATTTGCATATAAAACACAAACTTATAAAATTTTTAATACCACAATTTGTATAATCAAATTTTTTGTTATTAGAATATTTTGTGAATTGAAAGTTTTTCTTTTGAGCATTAAATCTATTTATAATTGATGATAAATAAATAGTTTTAAACTTTAAGTTATTTAAAAATTACTAATTTATGATCTTTGTATATTTTAATATTTTTGAAACTGACTGATTGATAGATAATAATTTTGTATTTATTCTCAAATATTTATGGCCACTTTTTTCATAATTTATTTTTGATTTATAGCCAATTAGATTATTGAGTAATTTTTTTTTTGAAAGACTATATAAACCTTTTGTATCTCTTTTAACTAGAACTTTAATACTTGCAAACACATACACTTCAAAATAATTTTCTTTGAATATTTTATAGGCATATTTTCTTGTTTTTTCTAATGGAGAAATAACAGAAACTAATATGTAGTCATATTTATAAAAATTTTTCTTACAATAATCTATAATTTGTAAATTATTTATAATTATATTTTTTTTTGAAAACGAAAATTGTTTATTTTTTTTTCGAAATGTATCTCCATCTATAATTAGAGATTTTTTACTAGACTTTATGAATCCTCTAATTTTTTTACTAAGGGTAGTTTTTCCTGAGCCAGAAAGTCCAGTTAGCCAAATAATCTTAGCCAATTTTTAAGCTCCTTCTTATTTTAGTTGCAGATATTTTTTCAAGTTTTTTTCCAATTTTATATTTGTTTATTTTATATCCAACTTTTCTTCCATATATAAATTCTGAAACAACAGGGATTTTTATAATTTGATATTTGCCTGTATAATTAATCAATTTTTTATGTATTTTTCTTACTACTTGATCAAAAGTGTAGGGATTTTTTTTATTAATTCTATGACTGTCCATAACTAATATTGCTATTTGCCCATTTTTTTTTATAGCTTTTTTTATAATCTCAAAATGACCATCATGAATAGGTTGAAATCGTCCAATATATATAGAAGTTTTTTTTCTCCAATTTTTAATTTTACTTTTCATGAGTTAATTTTCTATTATAACACTACTTAGTTTTTTATAATGTTAATTGAATTAATCAATCCTATTTTAGTCATTTTCTTAGTAATGGTTCAATCAATTGCTGGAGTAGGAGTATTAGTTTTGGGAACACCAGCTTTATTATTATTAAATATATCTATAATTGAAATTATGAATTATTTATTACCAATTTCAATAATTACTAGCTTAATAAATATTTTGATTATTAAATTCAAAACCGGCTCTTTTGATTATGATTTTGATAGATTGACTCATTTTTTCATTGTTTGTATTCCTTTTGTGTTTATTGGATTAATTATTTTAAAATTTCTATATAAATTTATAAATTTTGATTATTTTGTATCAATAATGATACTTTTAACTCTAATTTTTAGACATAAAATCTCAAAACTTTTAGAAAAACTTTCATTGAGAATTAATAAAATCATCTTAATGATTATAGGAATTGCACATGGTTTAACTAACTCTGGGGGCACACTTCTTTCAATTTTTTTAATAAATCTTAATAAATCTAAAAAGAAAAGTAGAAGTGAAATAACATTATTTTATTTTTTTTTAGCTTCTATCCAATTTGCTCTATTCTATTTGATTTTTGGACTGACTAAAAATCTTTATAAATTTGATATGCTAATAATATGTATTTTTATCGGAATAACGCTAGGAAACATTTTACTAGAGTTCACATCTGAGTCTTATTTTCGTAAATTAATATTTTTTCTAGCATTTATTTCTTCGTTATCATTACTTTTAAGAAATATAATTTAATTAAAAATAAAAAATTTTTTTGATCAATAAAACTTCTATCTATATTAGATATTACCTAAATTGATTAATCATTTCTTTAACAAATTTAATACATTCAATAGGGTTTCTTCCAATTGCTGTTTCTGCAGCAAGAACAAGCCCATCCGCTCCCATTTCAATACAAGAATATATATCATTAGCTTCAGCTCTTGTTGGATAATTATTCAAAATCATACTTTCCAGTAGATTAGTCGCTATAAAAATTTTTTTATTTTTGAATTTATTTTTTATTTTTATTAATCTTCTTTGAGTTTCAGGTATTTTATAAACACTTATATCTTTGGATAAATCACCTCTATCAATCAAAAAATTATCTCCTTCTCTTATTATCTCTTTGAATTCATCTATTGCCTGTTTTGTTTCAATTTTAAAAATATTATTTGTTTTCTCACTGTTTAGTTTATTAAAATATTTAACATCATTTAAACTGTTTGTGAAAGAAAGTGCAAAATTATTTATATTATGAATTTTTCCAACCTTGATTGCTTCAATGTCTTTTTCTGTTAAACATTTTAATCTAATTTTTCTATTTTCTACATGGACACCTTTGTTGCCTTCAAAAAAACCTTCATTAATAACTATAGCTTCTAAAAATTGACTATTATTTTTTTTTATTCTAACTTTTAAACCTTCAAAACCGATATTTAAAATATCGTTTAATTTTAATTTGTCTTGAACATATTCTGGATACAAGCTGAAATTTTTTTTTTTATTTTTTCTAAAATATATTGATGCCTTTTTTTTTAAGAATATTTTTTTTTTAAATTTACTTCTAATTTGTGCGCCTTCAGTGTCTATACAAATGGGACAATTAGTCCTTTTTTTGATGAATTTAATATTTTTTTCAAGATCAGATATATCTAAGTGAGACATATTCAATCTCAGAAGATCGACATTTTTATCTGCAAAATCTAAGAATTTAGAATTTAATGAACTGGGCCCTAATGTGCATACAATTTGTATTTTTTTTTTTATCATTACATTTACATTTTAATTTAAATAAATTATCATTTTGCTTCTTAGCTTAATATTCTAAAATATAAATATAATTTTTAGATTTAGTTGATACATTTAATATATATCCACAAAAAAGATAGCTTTGTACCAAATACATTTATAGATATAAGTTACCATATAAATAAATTAAATTAATGAAGATCTATAAAAATAAAATTACAATTCATCAGCATCAAATTTTAAATACAAATATAAGTTTATCAACATTATTTTGTGAAGCTATATGTGAAGTTGATTATGATTAGAGCATTGTTTACTTGAAAGAAATATTTTGAAAGATATAAGAAAATTAACACCAGAAAATTATTGGGATTATGAATTAGGTTATTGGTGGTTTGGTGATGTATCCCGTTTTGGAAAAGTTTTATGTCATGCAGAACTTTATAAAAAAATAATAGATTTACCCGGCACGATCGCAGAATTTGGAGTATATAAAGCTAATAGTTTAATACGTTGGTTATCACTACGAGAAATCTTTGAAACTGCATCCACTAGAAAAATTATTGGTTTTGACGCATTTGGCACTTTTCCAACTAAAGGAATATCAAATATAAACAGTGATATAAATTTTATCCAAGAATTTGAAAAAGATGGGGGTGAAGGTTTGTCCTTAGAGGAAACAAACTATATATTAAAACTTAAATCTTTTACTAACTATCAATTAGTAGATGGTGATATAAGAAATACTCTATCAGATTTTTTGGCAAAAAATAGTTCAGAAAAATTTAGCCTTGTACATCTTGACATGGATGTTTATGAGCCTACGGCCTTTACTCTTGAAAAAATATATAACCAAATTGTAATTGGAGGACTTATAGTTATTGATGATTATAATATTGTTGAAGGGGCCACAATTGCTGTTGACGAATTTATTGCCAAATATCCAAAATTAAAAATTGAAAAATTACCATATAATAATATTCCCTATTTCATTAGAAAATGTTGATAAATTATTATATTAGTCAGTCATGAGTATAAAAATTTTTGCTGCAATTAGTTTATTTATAGAATAAGTCTCAGCTAATCGCATAATTGTAAAATATTTTATTAAAAAAGAAACTATTTAGTGAAAAAAAATTTTAAAAGAAGAGATAATTTTATTCATTATAGTAAGTGGGATGAAACAATCCTTACAATGGAAGCTAACATTGAAGATGTTTTAAAAAATCTAAATAAATCTGGTTCAAGAATCACATTAATTATAAATAAAAAAAAAGAATTCAAAGGAACTATTTCAGACGGAGATATAAGACGAGCTTTAATTAATGGAGCGAGTCAAAAAACCTCAATCAAAAAAATAATTAATAATAATGCACTCATAGTTAGTCCCGAAATACAGCATGAAATAGTTTTGGAGCTAATGGTAAAAAATAAAATTCAGCAAATCCCTGTCATAAGCAAAAATAAAAAAATTGTTGGTCTGTATCTATGGGATGAAGTTGTGGCACATAAGAAAATCCCAAATACATTAGTAATAATGGCAGGAGGAAAAGGAACAAGGCTTGGTAAATACACTAAAAATTGCCCAAAACCGTTACTGCCAGTTAATGGTAAGCCAATGCTTGAAGTTATAATTGAGAGGGCAAAAGCACAGGGATTTGAAAATTTTCTGATTTCGATTAATTATCTTGGACACATGATAAAAGATTATTTTTCCAATGGAAAAAAGTGGAATGTAAAAATAAATTATATAAAAGAAGATCAGCCACTTGGTACTTGTGGAGCATTAAAATTAATATCTCCTAAACCAGACCTTTCTTTTGTAGTATCAAATTGTGATATAATGACAGACTTTCATTATGGAGAATTACTAGATTTTCATAGCAATCACAATGCAGAGGCAACAATGGCAGTGCGAAACCATGAATGGGAAAATCCTTATGGAGTTGTTCAAACTAAAGGAGTTGATATCATTAATTTTGAGGAAAAACCCATTATAAGAAGCCATATAAACGCTGGAGTGTATGTTTTAGAGCCTTCAGCAATTGATGTAATAAAAAAAAATGAAAGACTTGATATGCCAAATATATTTGAAAGACTTAAAAAAAAAAAATTAAGAACTATTGTGTATCCAGTTCATGAACCATGGTTAGACATTGGAATACCAGAAGATTACTATAAAGTTAAATAAAGTAAAAATTTGATGATCAAAAAAGTGCTAATAGTAGGGTATGGAAGTATAGGTAAACGCCATGCCAGATTGGCCAGAGACTTTTTTCCTTATGCAGAAATTAATGTTCTAAGACATAAAGTTTCAAAAAAAATAAAAAACCAACACGTTAATCACAGTTTTACAACTTTGACAGATGCTATTAAGTTTAAACCCCAAATTGCAGTAATAGCCAATCCAGCTAGTCATCATATAAATATTGCACATTCTTTGGCAGATCTAGGTACTCATTTATTAATAGAAAAACCAATATCAAATTCAAGTAAAGATGTTTTAAAACTCATTAATAAATGTAAATTAAAAAAAAGTATTTTAATGGTAGGATATAATCTTCGATTCCTGGAGTCTTTGAAAAAATTCCGCGAAATTTTAAAAAAAGATAAAATAGGTAAAATTATATCAATTAGAAGTGAAGTTGGTTCATACTTACCTTCATGGAGACCTAATATAGATTATAAAAAAAGTGTATCTGCAACAAAAAAACTTGGAGGCGGGGTATTACTAGAACTAAGCCATGACATCGATTATTTAGTTTGGTTGTTTGGAAATGTTAAATGGGTGAACTCTAAAATTGATAAAAGAAGTAATTTAAAAATTAATACAGAGGACACAGCTCATATTACATTATGTCTATCAGGCAAAAATAAGAAAAATAATATTATTGCAAATTTAAATATGGATTTTTATCGACATGACATTACAAGATTTTGTAAAGCTATAGGACAAAATGGTACATTATACTGGAATGCAATAGATTGCTCTGTAAAGTTATTTAAAAAGGGTGCAAAACAATGGAAGATAATTCATAAAAATAAATTCCATCGTGATACATCTTATATTTCTGAGTGGAAGCATTTTATAAATTGTATTAAAAATAATAAAAAACCATTAATAGATGGTAAAGATGGGTTTGAGGTAATAAAAATAATAGAAGCTATCAAGAAATCATCAGACTCATCATCTACTGTATCTTTAGCTTAACTAATATTATATAAGTGTTATTGATGAATATTGTTGCTTTAATATGTGCGCGTGGTGGTTCAAAAGGAATACTTAACAAAAATATTAAACCACTTGCTGGCGAGCCATTAATTGTACGATCTATAAACCAAATAAAAGAACTGAAAGAGATTGAAAAAGTAATCGTATCTACAGATTCCAAAAAGATTGCAAGTATCGCAATTAATGCTGGTGCTGAAGTACCATTTATGAGACCCAAAAGTCTAGCCAAAGATAATGCACCAGAGTGGTTAGTTTGGAGACATGCCTTAGAAACTATCAACAAAATAGATGGTAATTATCCTGATATCTTAATTGTTGTTCCGGTCACAGCACCATTAAGAACCGTCAAAGATTTAAAGAATTGTCTAAAAGAATATCAAAAAGGTGATGCTGATATTGTAATTACGGCTACAGACTCTAATCGAAGTCCATATTTCAACATGATCAAAGTTGATGAAGAGGGTATGGCTAATCTTCTAATTTCGCCAAGAGAAACAATAACAAGAAGACAAGACGCTCCAGAAATTTATGATATGACCACAGTTGCATATGTTACAACTCCAAAATTTGTATTAGAAAATGATGGTATTTTTAGTGGTAAAGTACGTCATGTTCATATTCCAATTGAACGTGCTCTTGACATTGACACACCATTCGATTTTAAGATTGCAGAGTTGTTATTATCAAAGGAATAAAATAAAATAAAAACTATTATGTTAAATCTTTCAAAATTAATGTCTTTAAAAGGTAGGCGAGCACTTATAACAGGAGCTAATGGTCATATAGGTAGAATTATAGCATTGACCTTGGCTGAGTTAAAAGCTGACTTAATTTTAGTTGACCGTCCTGGGTCAGATTATAAAAAGTTAATAAAAGAGATAAAAAGTAGTTTCAAAGTTAATGTTCAATCTATTAATTGTGATTTGGGTAGTAAAAAAGATCGTGAAAAATTAATTTTTAACCTTTGTAAAAAAGGTGCACCCATGAATATTATTGTGAACAGTGCAGCATTTGTAGGTGACTCAAATTTAGAAGGCTGGGTAACAGATTTCGAACAACAATCAGTTGAAACTTGGAAAAAAGCATTAGAGGTTAATCTAACTGCAGTGTTTAGTCTTATTCAAGGATTAACTCCTTTACTAAAAAAAAGCGAAGGTGCAAGTGTTATAAATATTGGCTCAACCTATGGTACTTGGGGACCTGACAACCGGCTTTATGAAGGAACAGAAATGGGAAATCCAGCTGCATATGCTGTATCAAAAGGTGGTTTAATTCAATTAACTAGATGGCTAGCAACGACTTTAGCGAATAGCAACATACGTATAAACACGTTATCGCCAGGAGGTGTGTACAGAAATCAGCCAGAAATTTTTGTTAAAAGGTATAACGCTAGAACCCCACTAGGGCGTATGGCTACAGAAGATGACTTTCGAGGTACTATCGCTTATTTAGCAAGCGACTTATCAAGTTACGTTACCGGGCAGAATTTAGCCGTAGATGGAGGTTGGGGTATTTGGTGATTATAAATCTAATTTAATTTTTTTTAAAATTAAATAACTAGTAGTTTTATATAATTTTACAACTTCTTAATTATTAATTAATATTATCTCTTAAAATTAAATATATGCTAATAAATAAATGTTTAAAGATATTGCCAACTTTAATTTAAAAAAAAATCTGAATTAATGACTAAAAAAATATTTTGGTGCAAGAATTGTTTAAATATGTCAACTCGACCAAGAATTACATTTGATCAAAGGGGATGGTGTAATGCATGTCAATGGATGGAAGAAAAAAAGAAAATTGACTGGATATTTAGAGAAAAACAACTAAAGGAATTATTAGATAAAAATAGATCTAAAGTAGATAGTTTCGATTGTTTAGTTCCAGTTAGCGGAGGAAAAGATGGGTCATATGTAACCTATCAACTTGAAAAAAAATATGGAATGAAACCTTTGACAGTTACAATTAAACCTGCGTTATCATCAGATGTTGGAAATAAGAATTTATCAAATTTTATAAATTCTGGTTACAACCATATTCATATTTCATGTAATCCAAAAGTTTTAGATAGATTAAATAAATATGGATTTATGAATAAAGGTCACCCATATTATGGCTGGCTGACTGCAGTTCAAACAGCGGTAGTAAGATTAGCGGTAAATTTCAAAATTCCTCTTATTTTTTATGGTGAAAGTGGAGAGGTTGAGTATGGAGGTTCATCTGAAAATAAAAATAAAATGCTTTATGATATTGAGTACATGGAAAGAGTTTACTTAAGTGGAGGATATGAGGAAATATTTGATATTATAAAAAAAGATAAAGATATAGATGAAAAAGATTTAACTTTATTTCGATTTCCTTCAAAAGATAAGGTTTCAAAAGTTGGATTATCTATTGCTGAATGGTCATATTTTGAACCTTGGGACTCGTATAGAAACTATGTTGTAGCAAAAGAAAATTGTGGATTTATAGAAAAAAATGAGGGAAATCTTAACACATTCACAAATTTTGCACAAAATGATCAGGAATTAGTATCTTTACATACATACTTAATGTATCTCAAATTTGGATTTGGGAGAGCCACCCAAGATGCAGGAATTGAAATAAGACGGGGATCGATGAATAGAAGTCAGGCAATAAATTTGGTTAAAATGTTTGATAATTCTTACCCTTCAAGTTTAATCGAAAAATATTTAGAATATTATCAAATGTCCAAAGATGAGTTTGATGAAGTTTTAGATAGATGGGCCAACAAAGATCTTTTCGAAAAAGTTGATGGAATATGGAAACCAAAATTTAATGTCGGAGAGGATTTTAATATATGAAACTAGTAATCATTGATTATGGTATGGGTAATTTATATTCTTTACAAAGTACAATTGAACATCTTGGCATTGACGATGTTAGTATTTCAAATAATTTAGATATTATTTATCAAGCTAACAAAATCCTTCTGCCAGGAGTCGGCTCATTTGTTAAAGCGATGACTAAAATAAAGATGCTTAAACTAGACAAGATTTTAGATGATCTAGTTTTGAAAAAAAAAATTCCAATTTTAGGTATTTGTTTAGGAATGCAACTATTATGTAACAGCAGTGAAGAGGATGGTGGTGCGAAAGGCCTTGCTTATATTGATGCAGAATGTAAAAGGTTTGATGATTTAAATTTGAAAGTGCCCCATGTAGGTTTTAATCAAGTACAATTAAATACAAATGCAAAAATTAATGATAAATTTGTTGGAAAGTTCGATTTTTATTTCACTCATAGTTACAGAGTACAAAGTAATAAAGATATAAATAGCTCCTTATGTAATTATGGAGAAGACTTCGTGGCGTCATTTGAAAAAGATAATATTGTTGGAACACAGTTTCACCCTGAACTTAGTCAAACTAATGGTTTAAAGATGTTAAAAAATTTTTTAGAAAAATTTTAAAGTGCTAAGGAAAAGAATTATATTTACTTTGATATATGCAAAAGGTTGCTTCAATCAAAGTAGAAATTTTCGACTTCAAAAAGTAGGAAATATTGATTGGCTTGAAAAAAACTATAAGTTAAAAGAAATATCTTACTCTTTAGACGAATTGATTGTGGTAAACGCAGCCCGAGATAACAAAGAAATTAATTTATTTGCAAAAGAACTAAAAAGAATTGTCAAAAGTGTATTTATTCCTATCACAGCAGGTGGAGGCATAACAACTATGGACGACGCAAAATTATTATTTAACAGTGGAGCAGATAAATTAATTCTAAATTCCTCACTTTATTTAAGGCCAGATTTGGTAAAGGATTTGATAAAACAATATGGCTCTCAGAGTATTGTAGCATCAATTGACTATAGTAAAGTTAATGGAGCCAATATCGTATTAATAAAAGACGGCACCCAAAAAATAGATATTAATATTGAGGATTATTTAAAATATGTTCAAAAATTGGATATTGGAGAAATATACTTGAATTCAATAGAAAAAGATGGAACAGGTTTTGGTTACGATTTTGATACTATTGATAAACTTGCTCATAAATTGAAAAAACCATTAATTATAGCAGGAGGAGCAGGTAATGCAGATCATTTAATTCAAGGTTTACAACGAGAGACAGTAGATGCTGTAGCAACTGCAAATTTGTTTAATTTTATCGCAGATGGGCTTGTAACAGCAAGAGAAGAAATAATTAATAAAAATTTAAATTTAGCCAAATGGAGCAAAAAATAAAACATAACCATGGTACTTAATAATAATTCAGATAAATCAAAAAAATTAATTATATATTCTGCTTCACCTTTTTTTGATACTTGGCCAAAAAAATTTAAATTAGATAAATTTAAAAATTATGGTTTTGAAGTTGAATTATGGAGTGCAGAAGAAATTTTTTTTAAACTAGAAAATATTAAAAATGCAGCTAGCGGCTCTAGTGAATATCTATATAGAGATTTGGATATAATCAAAATTAAATCCTTAGCTGAATTAGAAAATAAAATAGCAGAATTAAATCCTAAAGCCATAGTATGTATAATGAATCTTGGGTCATTAAATGACAATGAGTTTGATAATCCTGACTTAAATTTTTTTAATAAATATAAAATTAAATATACCCTTCACCATCTGTGCCCATATACTGTAGTTCCAAATATGTGGTCAGAGTTAAAATTCAATATAAGGCTTTTACAAAAACGTATGAATAACCATAAAAAAAAACCATCATTGATAATTGGCACTGGTAGTGAGGGAAGAAAACAGGTTTTTAAAATTTATAAAAAAAATTTTATTTATAAAAGTGTTCCCTCATATAATGTACTTTGGACAAAAGAAGATCCCATAATTAATGACAGGTATATTGTTTATGCTGAAGAGTCTGTGAACGCACCCCCAGATGCTGCACTGATAGGTTATGATAAGCCAACTTATGATATTGAAGGATTTTATAAAAGAATAAATAATGTTTTAGAAAAAATCGAAAGTTGGACAAATTTTAGAGTAATTATAGCAGCATCCGGAAAATATGATTATAAAATTAATCCTTTCAAAAATAGGGAAATTATTTACAAAAAAACTTCAAATTTAATTCAACACTCTGAACTTGTGATAGGTCATAGTTCTTTAGCATTAGAGCAAGCAATAGTGGAATACAAGCCTTTACTAATAATTAATGATGAAGGTTTTAATGATCTTAAAAATAAAATAAATTATAATTTTGCACGTTCGTATAGATTGAACCCAATTTGGACAAATCAATTTACTAAAAATGTTTTTGAAAAACACAACTGCGTAAACTTTGAAATTTACAATGAAATAATAACTAAATATTTAAAAGAAGATAATGTTGACGGTACTTTTATAAATAATATTACTTCAGCTTTTCATCATATCTAGACTATGAAATTAATTTGTATAATTTTATAGTGAAATGTATATAAAAAATTTATTATAGAATATGCTATTAAGTATTTGTATACCAACTTACAACAGAGCTATACATTTAGAGAATTGTTTAGAATCAATTTATATAAGCAAACAAAATTGTAAAAAATTTAAATTTGAGGTTTGTATCTCTGATAATGGTTCAAAACACAACATTAGTAAAATTATAAAAAAATATTCAAAAAGGCTGAATATAAAGTTTCATAAATTTAAAAAAAACTTTGGTATTGCTTTGAATTTTCTTAAAGTTGTGGAAATGGCTAAAGGTGAATTTGTATGGACTCTAGGAAATGATGATTTGTTATTACCTCACTCTTTAAAAAAGATTTCAAAACTTTTGAATAAATATAAAAAAACTGATTATTTTTTTATTAACTCATATAATTTGAAGTTATCTCATCTTGAAAAATATAAACATCCTTTTTCTACTTATAATTTACCTGATAAAATGGAGAAGTTTTCAAAAGTAAAAAAAAGTAAGTCGATTCAATTTTGGGAAATGATAGATCCAGAAATAAGTTTTGACTATCTATTAGCTACGTTTTTAAATCTCTTTAGGAGGAGGTTATGGATTGAAAATGTTAAATTCATTAATATGAAAAATGCTAAAGATAAAAGATGGTATTCAACACCTGATAATACATATTTTAATGCAATTATTTTTGCAAATGCATTTAAAAATTCTAGAGCATATGTTCAAGCAGAACCATTAACTGTAAATCTTAATGGTGTTAGAGAATGGTTAGTAATGTATATGTTTATAATAATAGTTAGAATCCCTGAAATGTTAGATTATTATAGATCAAAAGGTTTACCATTTAAGAGATATTACATGTGTAAAAATTTTGCGTTAAAACAATTTGCAAGATGTATTGTGAGTATTTACTTATCAAAAGATAAAAGATCATGGAATTATTTAAATATTTGGCAACACATTTTAAAGAATTTGATTTTTGTTAATGTATACTTATCTCCTTTCCATTATTTGCTTATAAGATTAAAAAGAGTTTTTAAATCGTGAACTATTTAGTTTTTTGTGGTAACAAAAACTCTTAGAATAAATTTGCATTATGATTTATAGAACAGCAATTATCCTTTGCGGAGGGAAGGGAACAAGGTTGGGTCAACTAGGAAAAAAATTTCCCAAAACTTTAATAAAAGTTCAAGGTAAACCAATTTTATGGTATATTTTAAATTCTCTAAAAAAAAATAAATTCAACCATTTTATCCTTCCAGTAGGTTACAAAGGTAAACAAGTTGAAGAGTTTGTAGATCAAATAAAACTTAAAAATTGTAAAATAGAATCAGTCAATACGGGAATAAATACAACAATTTCTCAAAGAATTTATAAAGTAAAAAAATTTATCAAATCTGAAAACTTTTTAATTTTGAATGGGGATGCTATTTTTGATACAAATTTAGATAAATTTTTTAAAAATCATCAAATAAAAAAAAAAGATTTAAGTTTTATTTGCTGTGAAACAGAGGCCGATTTTGGGACTGTGGGTGTAGTTAATAATAAAGTAGTTAACTTTGAAAGAAGTTTAAATTTTAAATCTGTTATTACCAAAACTAAAGACTTCAGAGGATATGTGTATTCTGGAATGTCTATATTTAGTCAAAAAATTTTAAGAGAAAATTTTAAAAATTATCTAAACTTTGAAAAAGAATTTTACCCAAAACTTATAAAAAAGTTTAAAACAGATGTTTATAATTTAAAAGGTTTCTGGTATGCGGTAGATAATGTTAAAAATTTAGACGTTTTAAATAAAGTAAAAATAAACAAAATAATTTTTGATAATATAAGAAAACTTAAAAAAAAATTAAATGATAAATAAAAAATTTTGGAAAAATAAAAAAGTTTTAATCACAGGTCACACAGGATTTAAAGGTGGATGGTTATCAATTTGGATGAATAATTTAGGGTCAAAAGTTATAGGATATTCTATTAACCCTATAACAAAAAAAAACTTTTTTGACTCTACAAAAATAAAAAAAATATTTTTTAAAGATTATAGAAGTAATATCCAAAATTATAAAAATTTAGAAAAATGTATAAAAAAAACAAGACCTGAAATTATATTTCATTTAGCTGCGCAGCCACAAGTTCTAGAGAGTTTTGAGAATCCTCTAGATACAGTAGCCACTAATGTAATAGGTACCTCAAATTTGCTAGAGATTGCGAGAAAATATAAATTTATCAAATCGATAGTTATAATAACAACAGATAAAGTCTACCAAAATGACGAAAAAAAAGTAAAATTTTCTGAAACAGATAAACTGGGTGGTGATGATCTTTATAGCGCAAGTAAAGCTTGTGCAGATATTATTTCTTTAAGTTATTTAAAATCTTTTTTTAAAAATTCTGGATGTGGGGTAGCGACTGCAAGGGCAGGGAACTGTATTGGTGGAGGTGATTGGACGAAACATAGAATTTTAACTGATGCAACAGAAGCTTTTGTAAAAAACAAAAATCTCAAGATTAGAAATCCAAATACAATAAGACCATGGCAGCATGTTTTAGAGCCACTTTATGGATATATTATTCTTGCTGAAAAAATATTTGCTAATAAGAAAAAGAAATATTGCAAATCATGGAACTTTGGACCTGCAAGAAAAACCAATGTTACGGTAATAGGTTTCGCAAAAATTTTAAAACTAAAAATGAAATCTAAATCAAAATTGATAATTAGTAAAAAAATAGATAATAGAGAAAAAAAAAATTTGGATCTAAATAGCAAAAAAGCCAATAAAGAATTAGGTTGGAAGTCTTTTCTAACTATAAATGATACATTAAAACTTACAGCTGAATGGTATTTAGCAAATTATCAAAAAAAAAACATGTTTAATTTTACCTGTAAACAAATAGAGAACTTTTTAAAAATTAAAAATGATTTGTAGAAATTGTAAAAGTAAAAATTTTAAAAAAATTTCCAACATTGGAAACCAACCAATTAGTAGTTTGTTTCTAAAAAAAAAAATACAAATAAAAGATTATTCCTTAGATCTATATAAATGTAATAGTTGTGATTTAGTGCAATTATCCAAGATACCAAATTTAAAAGATATGTATGGTTCAGATTATGGATATAAAACTTCCGTCAGTCAATTAATGGTCAATCATTTAAAAAAAAAAATATTTAAATTAAATAAATACAAAGTATTAAATCAAAAATCTAAAATTTTGGATATTGGATCAAATGATGGAACATTTTTAAATTTTTTTTCAAAATTTAAAAAAAAATATGACCTATATGGAATAGATCCCTCAGCATCTGCATTTGTTGATAATTATGATAAAAATATAAATGTAATAATAGATTTTTTTAATACAAAGAATGCTGAAAAATATTTTATTAGTAAAAAAATTAATTTTTCATTAATTACTTCATATGCTGTTTTTTATGACATAGAGGAACCAAACGAGTTTTGTGCTGGTATAGATAAAATACTAGATAAAAATGGAATATGGATACTAGAATTTTCTTATTTTCCTCTTTTATTAAAAAATTTAACTTATGATCAAATATGTCATGAGCATTGTATTTATTATTCCTTATCAACTTTTCATAAAATAATTTCAAAAAATAATTTAAAAATTATTGATTTTACTCTTAATGAAATAAATGGCGGAAGCATTGAAGTAATTTGCGCAAAGAAAAAAAGTAGATTTAAATCAAATACAAATAAGATTGAGCATATTTTGCATCAAGAAAAAAAAATATCTAATCGAGAGTTTGTTAAGTTCAATTTAAGAATGGAAAACAGCAAAAAAAATCTTCAACTTTTTTTGAAAAACCAAAAAAAGAAAGATGTGATAGGGTACGGTGCATCCACAAAAGGCAATGTTATTCTAAATTATTGCAATCTCAGTAATAAAAATATTTCATATGTCTGTGATGCAAATCCCTCTAAGGAAGGAAAGTTTACACCTGGTAGTCATATCAAAATAATTTCAAAAGATAAAATGCGAAAAATAAAACCTAAATATTTAATTGTCTTGATCTGGTCATTTAGAACAGAGGTAATTAAACAAGAAAAAAAATTTATTGAAGATGGAGGAAAACTAATATTTCCTTTGCCGGTATTCCATGTAGTAGACAAAGAAAACTATAAAAGATATTTAAAGGAAAATTTTACTTTATATTCTTTTACATGATAAAAAGAATTAATCTAATTATCTAAAAAAAAAATGAAGAAATTAAATGGTGTTGTGATTGGGCCTTCTGGAATAGGTAGTGCTCATGTGAGAGAATTAATTAATTATGGATTTAAAAATATTGGACTATTAGGAAGAAAATTTAGAAAAGAACGATCAAGTTTATTAAATAAAGAATATAAAAAAGTTAATTTTCATAATTTAAAATTAATAACAGAAATAGAAACATTAAAACCCCAAGTAATACATTTATGCTCACCAACAAAATATCATTATGATCAAATATTAATAATCAAAAATTATTGTAAGAACTTAATTATTGAGAAACCAATATTTTGGATAAATGATAAAAATAAATCTAACTTTGAGATCGTAAAAACTTTACTTAATTTAAAAAGCAATAGAATATTTGTCAATTTACCCATGATTAGCTTAGCCACTCAAATAAAAAAAGAAGAAAAATTAAAGAAAGTTAGAAAATTTAATTTTAATTATTTTACAAGAGGAAAAAATAAATTTGATAATATCCCAATAGATTTATTACCACACGCATTATCATTTCTATTCACATTAAATTCTGAAAAGAAAAAGGATTACAAAATAATAGAAGTAAATAAAAAAAAATATTTTTGGAATTGTAAAATAATTATTAATAAATGTTTATGTAAATTTACTTTTAAACAAAACTCTAAAGCTAAAAAGAGTATTTTAAGTTTTAAAATAAATGACAATACCTACTTAAGAAAAAATTTTGTTAAGAATAATATATATATAAATAAAGTGTTAAAGAATAATAAGCAATTAATAAGCTTGAAAAATCCTATGAGTGATTATTTGAGTTTAATTTTTAAAAATTTGAATAAAAATAAGGAATTGAAAAGAAACAATGATATAACAATTAATTCAACAGAAATTATAGAAAAATTAATAAATTACTAAAGTATTAATGAAAGTAGACAAAAAAAAAGAACTAGAAAAAAAATATAATTTTAAGGGGAATTATATCAAGAATTTTGAAAATTTTAGAGATGAAATAGTTGAAAAAAAAATAATTCCTTATCAAGTTGAATTTCAAGCACCACCTAGGGGAAAAAAAATATGCTGGCTAGAGTGTCCATATTGCTATGGATTATCTGCTGACAACAATGGCGATCGTTTGAGTAAAGAAAGAGGCTTAGAAATTTTGAAACAAATATTAGATGGAGGTGTAAAAAAAATAATATTTGCTGGATATGCTACTGATCCGCTCAATTGTTCTTATATAGGAGAACTGTTAGATCTAACTATTTCTAATAAAGCTGTATTTGGATTTAATACAAAAGCTCTAAAAATTTCTGACACTTTTTTTAATGCACTTAAAAACAACAAAATATCTGATGGTAGTTATATTAGCTTGAGTGTAGATTCTGGTTCAAATGAGACATACAATTTAATTCATGATGTTAAAGCACAAAAAGCAAAAATTTATGATCAAGTTTTAAATAATGCAATAAGACTAGGCAAAATCAAGGAAGAGAATTATTTTGATCTAAGTGCTGCATATTTGGTAAATACCCATAGTGCAAATTTTAAAGACTATGAAAATTTTATTAATGATTTTATGACTGCTGGTTGCAATGTTTTAAGATTTTCTTTTCCACAACCTCCTAAAGATATAAAAACTGACAAAGGTGTTGTACCTACTCAAGAAGAAATTAACTACTATATTTCAGATTTAAATAAATTAAAAAGAAAATATGAAAATGATAAATGTTTAATAATAATTACTAATCCTGATAGTGATCACGACATTTACAATAAACCCAGAACAATTCCTTGTTATGCAAGATATTTGTTTCCTACAGTTGGTTTTGATGGCTGGCTTTATAATTGTTCACAGTCTAGTGCTCCTAATTTTAGATCTACAGCATTAGGTGATTTAACCAAAGATGATTTTTGGAAGTTATTTTATAATTATGATAGTGAAAATCTTGATAACTTTTTAAATGTTTGTAATAAAAAAATAAATGACTCAGGTTGCAGGTGTGACAGGAAAGAACATATTGTAAATCAATCTGTTATTGATAGTAAAGTTTTCAAAGATAATTCACAGTGATAAATAAAAAAAAATTTATAAGATTATTTAAACCTTCTTTTGGTAGTGAAGAAATTAATGCTTTAAAAAAAATATTTAAAAAATCCTGGATAGGGTTTGGACCAGAAGTTAAAAAATTCGAAGATTCTTGGAGCAAGTACATAGGTGTCAAATATTCTGTTGGGGTTACCTCATGTTCTGCAGCGCTTCATATTGCGCTAGCTTCAAAAAATTTCAAAAAGAAAAAAAAAGTCTTAATTCCTGCTATGACTTTTACTGCTACTGCAGCAGCAGCACTATACTGTGATTTAGAACCTGTATTTGTTGATACTAATGAGTATGACCTAAATATGAATTTTGAGGATCTTCAGAAAAAATACTCAAAAGATTGTGTTGCTGTTATACCCGTACATGTGGGTGGTCATCCGTGTGAAATGGAAAAAATTATACCCTGGGCTAAAAAAAAAAATTTATTAGTAATAGAAGATTGCGCGCATACAGCGGGAGGTATTTACAGAGGTAAGATGCTTGGAACATGGGGTGACATAAGTTGCTTTAGTTTTGAGGAAAAAAAAATGCTTACAACTGGAGATGGCGGGATGATATGTACAAACAATAAGACTTTAGCAGAAAAATTTAGAAATTTAAGTTTTCATGGATGGAATAGAGATCCATGGTCAAGACACAACAAAAGTTTAAGTAAAAAAAATTTAAAAGAAAAACATTGGTATTATCAAATCAAAGACCTTGGATTTAAATATAATATGAATGATCTTATGGCAGTTATTGGTCAGGAACAATTAAAGAAATTAAATTTATTTAATTTTAAAAGAAATAGTGGAGTTCAAAAATACCTAAATGGAATAAGAAATTGTAAAAATATAAAACCTTTTTTTGAAAAGCCTATTGATAATATTGCTTATTGGATGTTTGCGGTTAGATTAAAAAAAAGAGACAAATTGATATCTTTTTTAAAAGAAAGAGGTGTAGCTACTAGTGTGTATTGGATACCTGTGCCAATGCATCCATTATATAAAAAATATAAATCAAAAATTCCAGTTACAGAGAAGATTTGGAAAGAATTAGTTACACTTCCACTCTTTTCAGATATTAAACTAAATGAACTAAACTTTATTATAAAATCATTAAAAGAATTTGATATAAAATACTAAATATTATGATTTCAGGTGTTAAAATCACTCCGCTTAAACAAATTAAAGATAGGAGAGGAAAAATAATGCATATGTTAAGAAAAGACTCGCCTATCTTTAGAAGTTTTGGAGAAATATATTTTTCAACTGTAAATCCAAAAATAATTAAAGCATGGCACTTACATAAAGAGGCAACATTAAATTATGTTTGTGTGAGAGGTAAAGTTGAATTGGCTCTATTTGATGATAGAGCGCAAAGTAAAACAAAAGGAGAATTTCAAAAAATTTTACTTTCACCAGATGATTATTTTTTGGTTACGATTCCACCCTTTATATGGAATGGTTTTAAAGGTCTCAATCATGAGGAGTCAATTATTGCAAATTGTTTAGACCAACCTCATGATGAGAATGAAATGGTTAGAAAAGACCCAGGAGATAGTTATTTTCAGTACACATGGGAAAAATAAAATGAAAGTAATTATATTAGCAGGTGGAAAGGGGACCAGAATACCAGAATACACAGGCTTAATCCCAAAGCCAATGGTACCTATTGGATCAAAACCAATCATAGAACATATTATAGACTATTATATAAAATATGGTTTTAAAGATTTTATAATAGCTTCAGGATACAAGCATCAGGTTATCAATAATTATTTTAAAAATAAAAAAAAAAATGCAAGTATTAAGATTATAAATACAGGAGTTGAAACTTTAACGGGCTTAAGATTAAAAAAATTGTCAAATCAATTAGATCAAACTTTCATGCTAACATATGGTGATGGTCTATCAAATGTAAATCTTAAAAAATTGTTAAACTTTCATAAAAAAAGTAAAAAAAAAATTACTTTAACTGCTGTTCATCCACCAGCTAGATTTGGTGAATTATCCATATCTAGAGGTGTAGTAACTAGTTTTAAAGAAAAACCTCAATTACAAAAAGGCTGGATAAATGGAGGTTTTTTTGTAATTGAGCCAGAATTTTTAAAATTTATTGAAAATAAGAATATTATGCTTGAGAGGTCTCCTTTGACTAAGGCAGTTAAAACAAAAAATTTAGCAGCATATAAACATAATGATTTTTGGTTTTGTATGGACACATTAAGAGATAAAAAAGTGTTAGATTTAA
>Ga0209335_10000751_pt1 | contig 38823 bp, 48 predicted proteins | sample COG_09_FD_184753 | JGI IMG/M metagenome (GOLD analysis project Ga0209335, IMG submission 184753) | Pelagic Microbial community sample from North Sea - COGITO 998_met_09 (SPAdes) (version 2) | ecosystem: Environmental > Aquatic > Marine > Neritic zone/Coastal water | place: Helgoland, sampling...
AAAGCTCAAAAGGAGGCTGAAGAAAAAGCTCAAAAGGAGGCTGAAGAAAAAGCTCAAAAGGAGGCTGAAGAAAAAGCTCAAAAGGAGGCTGAAGAAAAAAAAAGGATTTCGGAAATAATTCAAAAGAAAAAACAAGAATTATTAGAATTAGAAGGATTAATTAATTAATATTTTATCTTTTTCTTTATTTTTTTTTATGTTTAATATATATAAATATGGATTGTAAAAATTTACTTATGTATGGCCTTATTATTTTGGTTGGACTATACTTACTAAAAGATATTTGTGGATTTAAAATCCCATTCCTTGAAGGTATGGAAAACATTGATGGTTCAACAAGTGGAACGCCCACTGGAACACCTTCCTCAACTGGAGCCCTACCAAGTGATCCAGAAAGCTATGTAGAAGCTTCTCTTAACAAAGATGTCCCTGCTTGTAGACAGAGAGATCCTCTAACGCCAAAGGACTTATTGCCCTTAGACCAAGCTGCTGAAGATTTTGAAAAGCAGAACCCCGATGGTGAAGGTATCTTAAAGGGTGTTAACTACCTCGATGCTACTTATCACGTTGGCGTTAATACTGTAGGACAGAGTTTAAGAAACGCAAACTTAAGTTTAAGAGCTGAACCACCTAATCCTCGTGTCGCTGTAAGTCCGTGGTTAAACTCTACAATTGACACTGATTTAAGTCGTAAGCCTCTAGGTGACAATTTGAGCTAAATAAATTTGTAATTTTGTAAATAAATTTGATATAAATATAATAAAGATTATAATTCAATAGTATTATATACAATGGAAAATACAACTAAGTTCAAAGCTAACCCTTATAATTTGAATAATCGGTTGATATCAACTGATGATATCATTAATATTATGAGAAAACTTAATATTAATGATTTTAAAACAACTAATTTGAAATTATATCAAAAATGTTTTATCCATAAGTCATATTGTAAATTGAAGGATTATGAAGAATATGAATATCCTGGAAAAGAGTACCTACCTCTACAAGATGAACAATATGAAACAATAGAATTTTTAGGGGATGCTATCCTTGGAAGTGTAGTATCTGCATATATTTATCGGAGATTTCATTTAATATATGGTGAAAATGAAGGCTTCTTAACAAAACTAAAGATAAGATTAGTATGTGGTGAAAATCTGTATGATGTTTCAAAAAAGATGGGATTTTCAAAACATTTAGTAATATCAAAACATATAGATGATAATTGTTCTGGAAGAAACAATAAGAATATTTTAGAAGATGTTCTTGAATCATTTATTGGAGCACTCTACATGGATAAAGGTTATGATTTTACCGAAGATTTCATTATTAAAGTTATAGAAGAATATTGTGATTTTACAGAGATTATGTTAAAAGATACAAATTATAAAGATCAGATATCACGATACTTTCAGCAGACATTTTCTGTCTATCCTAAGTATAATACAGAAAAATATGAAAATATATTTAAAAGTACAATTTATAATGGAGAAAATATAGTATGTGTAGGTAGTGGAGAAAGTAAGAAGAGAGCAGAACAGGATGTTTCTAAGAAAGCATTAATATATTTCAATGTAATTACAGCCTAAATATTATATTATATTCTATATATTATATTCTATATATTATATAAAATACAATGTCTAACGAGTTTATAATTGAAGACGATGTATATGCTGTCCTTGTTGAGTTTTTTGATGGAGATATAATAAATCTTGATAAAAAAGTATTAGCAGGATTAAAAAAAGGAAAGTTCGGTAAGAGGGATATTGATCCGATTGATGATAAAGTTTACAAGGTTCTTAAAAAAATTCTCAAACTAGAAGAGAAAATGCCTGAACAATACGCTGAAATTGAATGGGTATATCCAAAAAAGAAAGATTCAGAGGAACCAGAGGACCAGGAGGACCTGGAGGAACCCGAGGAACCAGAGGACCAGGAGGACCAGGAGGAACCAGAGGAAGAGGTTAAAGATATATCTGAACCATATGAATCTATAATACCCCAAAGAAAGGCTTTTATAGACTGGGTAAATGATGTTTTTTATAAAGAAGTATTAGAATCTTATAAAGATAGAAATGGCGATGAAGATGAAATAAAAATTTATCAATATTTCGTTAAAAAATATTTATCAATTGAAGCTCCTCTTCGTGGTCTTTTGATTTATCATGGTCTTGGAACAGGTAAAACAGCTACTTCTGTAATTACAGCGGAAGGTTTATCATTAAAGATGCCTATTTATACTTTTTTACCAGCTTCTCTTGAGACAGAATATATGAAAGAAGTAAAATCATGGGGTAGTAGTCTTTTCAAGGTAGAAAGAAATAATTGGATTTTTTATCCTATTGATGAAATTAAGGGTAATCTTTCATTAAGGAAAAAAATTAAAGGGGAATATGGTATTGAAGAAGAAAATATAAATAACATTTTCAGTAGGACAAAAACAAAATTAAGGAATAAATTAGATGAAGATGATTCAAACTATTCAAAAGATTTAGGAATAATTACAAAAAAATTAAATGATATTAAAGGTCTTTTTATTCCATCCGGACCATTAAAAGATGTATATAGAGATATCTATACATTTGATGGTAAGGTTATTGAAAAACCCGATGATAAATTACCAACAGATAGAGAAATAAATGTTATTAATATGAGTGACAAACAAGATACAAAATTTTATTTAGAATATATTGAAGAACAGATGAATGTTTTAATTAAAATTAAATATAATTTCATCCATTACAATGGTTTTCCAAAAGTAGAAGATTTTGATTTTAAAAATAATAGAGGTAAAGTTCTTGAAAAAGAAAAACCTACTGAGAATGATAAACTAGTATTAGACTTTGCTGAAAAGTATAAAGAAAACTTTGAAAATTATTATATTCGTTCCCCTTTCAAGAATAATGTTATTATTATTGATGAAGTTCATAATTTTGTAAGAGAAATAATCAATGAAAGTGTTCCTGCGAATATATTTTATAATTGGATTGTCGATGGAGAAGATATTAAAATAGTTTTCTTATCAGGAACACCAGTAATAAATAAACCGGCTGAAATTGCTATCTTATTTAATATGTTAAGAGGATCGCTTTTAGTGTTTGACTTTACTATAAAGTCTGATAAAGATGAGGCTGATTTACAACGAGAACTAAGAAATCATTTTTACAATGAAAAATCAACGATTGAACAAATACATACTTCAAAAAAGAAAGGTAAGATTGTCGTATCATTTACAAAAACAAAGACAAACTTTGAATCTATTATGGACGATCAAGAAATTATAAAGACAATCAAATATAATAATCATGATCTAGATTCATTTTTTGATGAGATATACGAAGGATTATTTAAATTTTTTGACGAAAGAGATGTAATTCCTAAGAAAAAAGATCTTTTAAGTAAGTCTCCTTATAAAGAAATAAAGTTAGGGGAAGAAGTTGTTTTTGACGAAGATATTAATATACCTTTCAACCGTAAACAAAAACTTTTTGAAATTGTACAAGATGGAGAAAAGATTGATTTATCGCAAAATGAAAACTTTGTAGAGTATTTTCTTGATGACAGCTACAATATTTCCCCTAAAAAGAAAGTTTTCTTAAGAAGAATGATTTTAGGTTTAACTTCTTATTATCCAATTGATAGGAAGTCAATTAAATTTATGCCACAAGTTGTTCCTCCAAGAATGACCGTTCCACTTTATAAAGATTATACGATTGTTAAAAATACAAATATCGTTCTTTGTCCAATGGGACCAGTTCAATGGTCAAACTATGAAAATGAGTATATGCGTGAAAAATTAAGAAGGCTAAACAATTTGAGGAAAAAAGATCTTTACAACGATAAAGATAATTCTGACTATAGTATAAGAACAAGACAAACATGTAATATTGTCTATGATGATGACTCTTTTAGAAAAGAAGATGATGATTCAAAGAAACTTGAGACATATGATCGTATGCGTATGAATGGAAATTTCTCTTTTGATGGAAAACTTTACCTTTATTCTCCAAAGTTCTACAAGATATTAGAGAATATTAATCGTTTTGTAAAAGATGATACACCAACTGGTAAAGCGTTGTATTACAGTGATTTTAGGAAAGATTCTGGATCAGAAGCATTTGAACAGATATTGTTGGATAATGGTTATGAAAAATATGATCATAATAAGAAAGATATTGATACTCTTATAAGTGAAGGGTCAAAAAAGAAGAGATATACATTTTTAACTGGAGAAGAAGAACAAGAATTGAGAAAATATAATAAGGAAGCATTTAATAGAGACGAAAATGTCTTTGGCGAATACATACAAATAATAATGATTTCGAGTGCTGGGGCAGAAGGTATATCTTTAAAATGCGTGAGACAAGTTCACATTATGGAACCTTTCTGGAATTATATACGTATTGATCAGGTTTTTGGAAGGGCTATTCGTATGAAATCTCATATGAATGAATTATTACCAAAAGATGAACGTAATGTAGAACAGTATTTATACTTATCATCTTTACCTGATGGAGAAACAATTGAAGATATCTTTAAGAACTTAAAAAGAGAAAAATGGCCTGATGTTGATGATATTGAAATTGATGGAGATATTAAGATGACTCTACTAGATAAATATAAACCAGTTTACAAAACTATCTCTAAGATATTATCTATGAAAAAAGAAACAAATGGAAGAAGTGTAGATCAGTTGTTATTTGATATCATGGAGCGTAAAAACATTATCAGTTCAAATATAACTGATATTATCAAAGAATCATCTGTAGATTGTATACAAAATAGTCGCGATGATATACAACTAAATAATAAATGTCTTCGGTTTTCTAGTAAATTAAAGGCAGAAGAATCTCATTTCCCAGGTATTAACTCTTCAGAATTAAATAAAATAGATGTAAAGCAATTCAAGAGTAACTTTTTACAATATATTAAACCAAATATATATGTTATTTTAGCAAAAAAGAAGGAAGATGATAGCGATATTTATATTTACTATAATCTTGAAAAAACATCTGATGAAATAGATGTTCGTTATGTGCGTGAAAATGGACTTCAGGTTTGTGATTATGATCCTAAGAATAAAATGTTTACATACTATGAACTAAAAGATCATCATCTGAATGAAAAATTAGGAAATGTTTTTTCTGTATTTAAAACATTATACAATTCTCCTAAAAAAATATTACAAAAGATAAATAAACTTGATTTTCCACCTATAAAGAGCTTTAAAAAAGAAGAAAATATAAAAGGTTATATTGTAAAATACAATCCAACTGAAAAAATATATTTTAGTCCTCTTTCAAAATCATCTATTATTAAACTTTATCCTTATAAAGAATACAAATACAATAACTATTCAATTGAGGGATTAAGTTATGTATTTTTGAGAAACAAAAGATTATTTAAGAGTATTGATTAAAATAAATCATATTTTGATTGCTAATATTTAGTATCTTCATATCAATATTATTATACACTTTATCTTGATGTTCTCCATCTATTTTACAAAATATCATATTATCTTTGATTGCTTTTATTTTTAACGGATTTGATAATAATTCAATAATATACATGTCATATGTTTGAATATTAATTACCTTTACCATATCTTTAACTTTAAAGTTTCTCATATCTATCTTTGAACATGTGAAGATAATTATATTTTTTTTTATTTCCATGATATTTATTTTAAGAATATCATTACTTGAGTATTTTACATTTGATATATCTCTTATATCAATTGAAAGACGTCTTAATGGAAATGTTATATTGAATATAATATTTTCAATTGGCTCATAAATACCTACTGAATTAAAATCATTTTGAATGATGTCTTTTTGTTGTAGGCAAACCTCCATATCTAGCTCTTTTATTTTAAGTGTAAGTATTGGTAATGTAAATATATAATTTTCTTCAATTGGTATTATAATTCTAGATAGACTATGTAGTTTTTTTGGATCAATCCCTTCTTTTGATAAATCAATACTATAATTATATCGTGATGAATTAATACTTGTTCTTTTATTAGATGTAAAAGATACTAATTTTAGATTTCTTTCAAAAACGGGTGTTTCTTCTTTTTCTATTATCTCTGTTTCAAAAACTTTGGATTCACCTGAATCCTCTTCAATGATTGTTTCTATTTTTGTACCAGTAGATTTTTTTAGAAGATCATTGATACTTGTTCCACGTTCTACTTGTTGGGTTTGTTCTTCTTGGGGAAGTATTTGTATTTTTTCTCTTTCTTTCATAAGTTCTGCTAATTTTGTTTCACTATCTTCCTCCCTTTTTCTAAAACCCGAAGGTTCTTCTTTTTCACCTTCTTTTTCATCAATACTACTTCCTCTATTTTTTTTAATAGTTGTATCTAATAATACTTTGTTTATTTCTGATATATCTTCAAAATCATTGTTCTCAAAGATATCTTTCATATCTTCTATATATATATTTTTTACCTTCTCATCACCTTCAATCGTTATATTGTAGTCTTTTTTTAAAACATTATTAGCCATACTAAACATAAAGTCTTTGTTTATATCTGAAAAAAATTGATCATATAGAGACATATTTAATTAATTAGTCTTACTTTTAAAAAAAAATAGATAAACGTAAAATCATTTAGGTATAAAGAAAAATTTTCTAAACTTTTCTATTTTTTTATCGCTCTTTTTGTTTTTGATATATTTTTTAAAATTTTGCCCTTTTAACATTGAAACCAAAAAATGTAAACAGTATACACCACATTCTGTATTTTGATGTTGATGTTTAATATCATTATATAAAAATTCTATATCTCTATTTATATCTAAACATTGATCTTGAATCCTCTTAACAAATTCAACTACTTCTTTTTTTGGTTTACTAGCTAGAGAATCAAAGTAATAAATACATGGTTTACCTTTAATGTTTTTCCCTTTTAAATCAATATAGAGAGAAAACCAATGTTGTCCAGAACTATCATGAGGATCTGTATTAAAAACCATACCTAAATATTCTGTACCATCCCTTTTTATTTCTGGAATACTTATATTACAAAGTTCATCAGCGACACATTTATTTTCAGATAATTTTTTATCAAAATCAATTGGGTTCGCACCTAAATATTGAAATTTAGGATAAGCATCTTCATATTGCTTCATTACTTTATTAATATCTAAAGTTGATAACCATTCATTGGGATTACTTTTCCATTTATCTGGCATATCAGGTCTAAAACTTTCTTCAAAATGTTCTAAATCTTCACTAGAAAGTTCATCTCTTATAAAGTTAAGGGTTTTCCAACAATTTTCAGTATCACACTCGCTTTTATCTTTTATTTTTTGTGAAATTTCTTTATGGAGTTTTTTTTTATCTTTATGAAGTTTTATTTTATAATCATAATTGTTAAGTATTGATGCTATTTTTATGAGCAATTCTTCATCTAAACACGAAACTTTATTACCTTTTCCAGATGGAGAACAATGTCCTTTTACAAACATTATATATATAAATAAAATATTTAAAAAATATACGTAAATGTTATCTAAAATGAATAATATGTTGGATTCAAAGAGTATAATATTAGAAAATATTGATAATATATTCAATGAATATAATCGTATTAATGGAGAAAAAAATGTTGAGCTTGTGAAAATTATACAAGAATGTAATGATTTGCGCGGATGTAATAAAAAGCTTATTACCGAAGTAAGTGAAAAAGATAAACTTCTTATTGTTAATGAAAAGAAAATGATAGACTATGAGCATATGATAAATAAAATACAAGAAGATGCCATGAAAGAAAAGACTGAAAAAGAAAGATTCGATATGCTTAAGAAACAAGATAAAGAAATCCACGATAGAGATATTGAAATCAATAGACTTCAGAGAAAAATAGAGTTATTAGAAGAAAAGTTAACAATGTTTAATAATAATTCGGATGTTGATGATACAGTTCAAGAAGTCCAAGAAGAAAAACAAAAACATACTAAAGTGAAAAAAGAAGAAGTCAATGAAGAGGTTGCGGTAGTTCAAGAAGAAGAAGTCAATGAAGAGGTTGTGGTAGTTCAAGAAGAAGAAGTCAATGAAGAGGTTGTGGTAGTTCAAGAAGAAGAAGTCAATGAAGAGGTTGCGGTAGTTCAAGAAGAAGAAAAACCTACCGAAGTTCTTGAAAATCCAGATGATAAAATTGAAGGCGAAGATAGCGGTGAAGAAACTGAAGAATTATCAGATGAAGAAGGTGAAGAAGTAGAGATAATAACACATTACAAAAAAGAATACTATATCATTGTAAATGAAAAGCCACAATACATCTATACAATTGAAGATGGGGATTTAGGTGAAAAAGTAGGTGAGATTCAAGGTAAGAAAAAGGTATTTTACAATTCTTCTAAAAACTGAATATATTGTTTATAAAGACTCGCATCGGTTTTGAAATTAAAATGTCTTCTAAAACCATCTTTATCATTATTGTAGAATTCAATTAATTCAGGATCAAGATAATTACTCTTACATATTGCTGGAGTATTATGAAGTTTAATAGAAACACTTTCAATACATTTTTTTATTTCTGAATTTTGATTTTTCATAAGCTGTCTAATAAGCTCTATGTTTGCTCCCCATGTTCTAAAATCTTTCGCAGTAAATTTTCCAAATTGTTTCAAATATTTATTCACATCAGACGACTTTATATTATAATATCTTTCACCTCTTCTGTAAGTGAATATTCTATCTTCTTTTCCTATAGTTCTCTTTTTTTGACGAAGTGTTTTTACAAGTTTTTTATTTTTAATTGTACATATATTTCTTACATTCTTTTTCCCATTAAAATCAATCACTAATTCATCCTTACCTTTTACTTTAATATGTTTCCCCTGTAATGTTGTAGTTCCATATGATTTATTCTTTTTCGAATAAACATCATTCCCTATTCTAAATTGACATTCCATAATCAATGTAAGGATTATGGCTATTTGTTTATTTTTAGAATCTTTAACAGTGTAAAGGTCATCATTTATCTTATCACTTATTTTGCTAAAGTTTTTTCCAAAAGATAACATCTTATCAAACTTCTTATAGCTTTGAGCTTGTGTGTGTTTCTTATTATAAACATATTGTGAACGACCTTTTTCATCATAACCTATTGCTAATACTTTGTCTTCTTTATCAAGGTTTATTTTTACATTATCATAAGCAGGGGCAATATAAACACCCTTTATAGCCTTTTCTATCTTTTTTTTATCTTTTATTTCTTTATCATTCTTATCATAATATTTATGTTTGTATTTTTTTCCAACTTTTCTTAGAATTTTACGCACTATATACTTTTCCATACTATATATATTACATTTATTTTGTTATGCGGTTTTTATTAATTTTGACCATTGTGTTGGATCATCTTTATCTGGTGGAGCATTAAGATATTCCCAATCATAAAATCCACAAACTTCTTCATATGCTTCTTTTACATCATGAACATCTTTTACAAATGAATCATTCGTAAATTGACCGGACATCATACCCATAACAATTTTATCTTCAGGATAACCATTATCTATTATTTTTTTATAAGTATCTAAACTGAATGATTCATAACATTGACAATTAAACCAACTTATCATATTCCCTTCATCTGAATTATAAAGGTCTTTATAGATAAACCCTCCCATTCCCGGAATATCACTTTCCATACACGAAGATACGGGGGCCATAGTTATTAGAAAATCTTCCCCAAAATCAATATTAATAGCTCTGATTAACTTTTTAATATCTTCTATATCTACAACCTCTTCTACATCTAAATTAATTCCTTGAATCCATGGCTTAGAAGAAAGAAATTCTTTTAGTTTTTCATAGTAAAGGCTAAAGTTTGAGAATAATTCTTTAAAAGCACCACCAGCACCACCTACCATACAAGATATATGGACGTGTGACTCTGATAATTCTTGTGTTTCTTTCCAAAGATTATCAAACTTCGTATTATTTGGTAAGTCGTCATTCAAATATAGATTATTATCTCCAAAATGTATTGAAGATATTATTAAGTTTGTTGTAAAATAACTCTTTTTAAGTTTTTCTAAACCTACAAAAGTCTGATAATAGTATATTATTTTCATTTGTTATTTAATAATATTTTCCCTTTATATAAAAATGAACTACTATTTTTTTATCTTTATAATTACCGTTTTATTCTTGATATATGTCGAGTTTAGCGTTGGAGGAGTAGTTTACAGAGTTGATGCTAGTGGGGTAAAAGGTTTTCATTTTTCAAATATAATACATTATCTCTTAGATCCTCTCCATAATAGTTTTCTCTGGAATTTTGAACTTTTAGATGTGAATTATATATTTGTCTTGATAGTTTCGAGTATCTTGTATAATATAAATTTGATTTAAATAAAAAAAATTATTCATTTCTTATATTAATGTCTAAATATCATGTAACCAGATTTTTTATTGATGAGAATGATAAAATATGGAAATATCCTACAGATATTATTGATTCAATTAATGTAGTATTCCATTACGCGAAAGATTTTTTCAATAATACAAAGATCTATTCAACTAGTGAAGAAGGAACAGATGAATCATATATTAAATGTGTTGGGGGACGATTCAAAAATTATTCATTTATCTAAAATAAATTTGACTAATATTTTATAAGATACTAAAACCAAATAGAGATGTCTCACGAAAAAGATGTTCAGCTTGGTCTTTGCTGTATGAACATGACACTGAAGATACACTATAAAGTGTATGCTTCGCGAAAAATCATATTACGGACTGTCAAAGAAAAAGGAGTTGAAGAGCTCAAAAAAAGAATACTTCTTAATCTGGAAGGTTTAGCAAAGATGATTGAGTGGAATGAACAAAATGGTATCCGTGTATTTCGTCTCTCAAGCGAGATGTTCTTACACAAAACAAATCCAAAAGTAGAGGATTACGGTTATGAATTTGCTATCCCTCACCTAAAAGTTATCGCAGAACTTATCAAGAAATACGATCATCGTGTCACATTTCATCCAGGACAATTCAATGTTCTTGGGACACCTCATAAACGCACCTTAGAAATGACTATCAAAGACCTTGATTATCACGCCACTGTCCTTGACCTACTTGAAACAGGTAAAGACTCTGTAATGGTTATTCATGGTGGAGGTGTTTATGGAGAAAAAGAAAAAACAATTGACAGATGGTGTGAAAACTATGAAAACCTACCAGATAAGATAAAAAAAAGGCTTGTTCTTGAGAACTGTGAAAAGTGTTATTCTATCAAAGACTGTCTCAAAATCCATGAAAAATGTGGTGTTCCGATTGTATTTGATACGCATCATTATGATTGTTACATTCAACTTCATCCCGATGAAGAATTTGAAGAACCAGAATACTACATTCCTCTAATTTTAGAAACTTGGAGAAAGAAAGGTATCAAACCAAAATTTCATGTCTCTGAACAAGGTTATGGTAAAGTTGGCAAACACAGTGACTTTATTTATATCCTACCAGATTACCTCTTAGAGATACCAAAAAAATATGGAGATAAGGTTGATGTGATGATTGAAGCAAAAATGAAAGAGTTGTGTGTACATGATCTATATGAAAAGTATCCAGAATGTGATTGTCGAATAAAAAACTAATCTTTATGAGTTTATGTTGATTGTGTCAAATTTTTTATGTCCTTTGTGGTGGAACCCCTTCATTGACTCGTGTGTTCAAGAATGTAACCCTACCTGTTGTAGGTGAGACTTCCCAAGACTCTCCCCTGCTCCTCCAATTCCTCTCCAACCGTCTCCTTTCACTCTCAGTGATAGGAACATCCTTCGGGACCCTGCGGCATGTGTGTGCGTATTGAAACATCGTCATCTGACGTTCGTTGACCTTCCACTGACAGTTATAATGCCATGTGCTCGTGTTTTCAACGTTAAACATATTGCACTCGCAGGACATCTTCTAAGTTTATTCTTTGTTTGTTGTAATATATCTATTCATCTTTCAAATTTAAAAAAAATCTAATGTTTCTTTTCATCATTCTATCTCTAAGGACTTACTACATAGTTGTCTTTCATGAGATTCATCATTTGAAGGAACAACCCATCATCAAGGTCTTCTTTAACCTCATCTAAGGTTTCTTGGATTTTACGTAATGCTGCGTTTTTCTTTTTTTGCCTTTCTCTTTCTAAAGCTACTACCTGCGCGGTTGGACCCTCCCTAATCATTCCATCTAACATGTTAACAAGAAGATCATCAAGGTGATCCCTTACCCAGAATGCCCACAGTGCTGGAGATGCTTCACAAGTAGTGTCAAACCTCCCCGTTACAGTGTTGAATTTCCACGCTTTTCTTGAACTGATGTACCTGGACCAGATGATTTGATTCCTGAACTCTTCTACTGTATATGCGAACACTCTGAGATTGAAGAAATCTAATCCTAACTCAAAGAAACTGTTGATCTCATTGGCGTTCATACCCAATGAGTTGATATTGGTGATGTAGGTCGTTGATTCGTGTAAGTAGAACTCCAAAATCTCCTTCATCGTCCTCCATAACAACCTATCTTGTAAATCTTCATCATCAAGCCGTTGACCTACCTCACACATCTTCTCTGCGAACTTGAACATATGGCTTCCACGCCACTGGTCTTCTCCACCTTCAACTACGAAAGGACATATGGAATCTTGACCACAATCTCCTATCTTGAAGATCAACCAACGAAGGACATCTCCAGGTGATTGAGGTAGACCCGATAACTCTGGGTGATGATCTACCTCACACCATTCCCTGATCCACGACCAGATCGCAACGTGCATGTCTTCGTGAAAAGCTTTCGGACTCATCTTACTCTGTAATATTGTGTTTATATTCATCAATCTTGTGAACTTCAAATTTCATAAAAAAAGCTAACCTAATTTTTTGTGTCCTTTTCTTTTATGGGATATCTATCTATTCTTGAAGGAGGATGTGGTAGGTTCCCGATGATAGTTCAAGGTCGGCTTCTTCTCCAGCACAATCTGCGCCTGTCTTTCTCCACAGGAGCTCTAGCAAGGGAACCGTCTCTGCGAAGCCAAATGGCATCTGTGTCTTCTCATCGTCTAACTTAACTACGATAGTCTCTGTAGAATGGGATACCATACCCGGTATCCCCTCTCCAAATGCGCCAACCATGAGTTCTTCATCTGTAGCCTTCGTCCAGTCTTTCTGTTGCTTCGCCGCGATAGCCAGAGCTTCCTCTAGCGTGAGCTCTCGGACGACATCCCACTCCTTTCCATTGTGGGTGAAAGAGTTTTCCTTGGGTGCTTCCCATCCGTAGTCTTCAACCGGGTAGCGGGAGCCGTTGACGTTCTGCCACCTTCCTGAGCTCATCCTTGTCTGCGAGTCTGTAAGCGAGTAGCGAGTGTCTGCGAGTCTGTAAGCGAGTGTCTGCGAGTCTGTAAGCGAGTGTTCAGCGATTGTTGTTTGTTGTGCTATGACTCTCAAAGCGAGTTTCAAATTTTACGTGAACCCCCTCCTTTGTGTGAAGTATCCTGCTCATTTGAGAAAATTTGAAACTCGCTTTGAGAGTCATAGCACAACAAACAACAATCGCGGAACACTCGCTTACAGACTCACAGACACTCGCTTACAGACTCACAGACACTCGCTTACAGACACCCGCAGACAATGGCTCACTCTCAGACAATGGCTCGCGCGACTCAGTTCGCATGGGATGGTCCTCACTTTGGGAACCCAGTCACTCCACCCGGAGTCAAGGTCCCCGAGACTATGTCTCCACTGGATGAAGAGAACCTCGGCTACAAGATGATGGAGAATATGGGATGGGAAAACGGGACTCCTCTGGGGTGCCGCAACGAGGGTATCCTCAATCCGCCCCATATTGACGCGACCCCGAAGAAGAATCTCCATGGCGTGGGATACACCGCACCTCTGAATGAGGCTCAAAAGCGGTGGAACTTCAATCAGCTGAAGGAAAACGATAGACTTCAAGGTGCCATTGACGACTACATGCTCTCCAACGGACCCGGTATCACAGATGAAGAAAAGGCTCTCTTGGATGAGATCAACGGTATGGAAAAGCTTACCGCAGAAATAGGTGACCGTGACTCAGCCCTCATTGGGATTGACCAGGATGACATGGATACCTTTGAGCTCACTTGCAACAAGAAGGAATCTTTCCACCGTCTCCTCGCGAAGAGTCCTCAAGATGGGGGCAAGTACTGGAAGTATACTGCTTATCCGACCGGTCCAAATGGGGCGCTTCAAATGGGATGGGGGTGGTTCATTGACATCCCCGACTTAAACTCCATTCGTCAGAAGCAATCAAAGAAGGGACTTGTTGAACTGGATGAGAAGAACCGCATCATGACAGAAATCCGGATCACGAATCGCGGAACCAACTACATCCAAGGCATCTGTGAATATGGCAAGGTCTACATTGACCTCAAGTTCACGAAGTATGTCCCCGTGGTGGGGGGTAAGGTAATGTGTGTGATTGGCCTTAATGGAAAGGGGAGTCATCCATGGAAGGTCTACCGCGTACCTAAGTAGCTATACAGAAAAGAGAAAGACAAAAAAACATACAGAAAAGAGAAAAATACAAAAACATTTTTTTATCTCCATAAAATTTAGCTAAAAACTAAAATTTGAAACTTGCTTAATTATAGTAGGCATAGTTAAATAACTATCATATGTCACATTAGCTCAGTTGGTAGAGCGCTTGACTTTTAATCAAGTGGTCATGGGTTCGAGTCCCATATGTAACACAAGCTGATCTAGCTCAAGTCGTCATTGTGACAAACACAGGCTTTTCACCTGTGGACGTGGTTAGAGCGCCGGACTTTTCATCCGGAGGTTCCTGGTTCGAGTCCAGGGGTCGGCATTAGTCCTCATTTGAGGCATCTGCTAGTGGAGAGTGTGTTGGTGTCACCCGATCAAATTATTCACCTGTAGCACCCTAACTGAATGATTACATGAAACTGAGAAACTTCGGTTTCTTGGTATGCCTCCTTTGCAAAGGATGGTTTCTCTAAGCATACAAACTAATCTTGGGACGCCTTGATTGGTTTGTGTGTAAGGTTTGACTTGATATTGTATTGGTGGGAGATGCTCTGAGACGGGTGTTAATGTATTCAGGAGGTATGGAAATGTATGGTGTCCCTGGGAGGTCGGTTCTTTGAAAAAAGGACGCGCGGGTTCGAATCCCGTCACTAGCGACTTAAGTCCTCATTTGAGGCATTTTTTTTGTAAATTTGAAAGATTTTGTAGTATATATATATACTACAAAGAGATGCCAATGACATTTTGCTTTTCTGAGGACTGCGGGCTTTGCACGGGGTGTTCGGGGAAGGCTGGGACGAAGGAAGTAGATTACATTACGCCACCGGAACTCTACAAGGAGAACACGGGTGAAGATATTCCTCCACCAGAGATTGTAAAAGACACTCGCAAACTCTACCGGGAGATGCTTCGTAGATCAGAAGAGTACCGACACAGCAAACCTATCCTCACATGGGAAAGGTTCGCGTCTCACTTGACGAACATGAACAAGTTCTTCAAGCAGAGGGATATACATATGGAAATAGAGAAAAGCCATGTGGAGTTCTTGAAGGGATGTATAGAAGAAGATAAAGTTTACGGAGAAAAGAGGTGCTTGAAACCTTCTCCTGATCAAATCAACGACCTATTTTACATGGGTGTGGTGGATCCTAAGAAGGTGTTTGGAAAGGTTCTCTGTCCTGGCGGGGGCTATTACGACTTGGACGCTAAGAGAAGACAGGTATGCCTGAAGAATGAAGACTATGAAGTATACTTTGACAAGTTTTCAGATTACCTTGTCAAGGTTAATGAAGAGATGAAGGGTTATGGGACTGTCTTGGGAGCATACAACCGTCTTGGAGATCTTCCTATGTCATTCAATGTCCATGGTGAAGAATATACATTTACTGATGACGACCGTGTGTGCTGTGACAATGTGGAATGTTCTTTGATGACCCATTGTATGATGAATTGGGACAGTCCACAGGATAATTACACTGGTGAAAAGAAACCAAGACATAATTCATTCTACTACTCTGCGATTATATCTCAAATTCCAAAATACACAAAAAACATGAAGCACGAACTCTGTCTCCTTTGCGTTAAAGATGCGGTAAAATAGAATGACATTCCCAATCGTAGGTTTTTAGAAAGGTATAGTTAGGTGTATCATTAGGATACATAAAGTTTTTTTTTAAATTTGGTAATACAATTTTAAGTTGTTCTTGTGGGCTATATGGTTCATCTTTTTTGAAAGATATTTTTTCATTCTTCTTAAGATATTGATATAAATCAATTATTAATGGAGCAAAGTCATGTTTGTAATACCATCTCCATTCTATACATTCTTTAAAATAGTATTGAAACGTCCATTGTATTGTTTTCATGTAATCTTCACACATTTTAAAGACATCTTTTTCTATTATATTTTTGATTGATGGATCTATATTATATGTTTTGTAAATATTATAACTATAATATCTATTTCTATAGTTTTCATTTTTAAAGACAAGATCTTCGTTTTCTCTAAAAATTGATGGTGAAAATCTAGTAAATTGTTCATAGTTCTGTCTCAAGTCACATTTATTAAAATCATCTTCTGTATATTTTTTTATATCATCAAAAGAAGTAACTTTTTCTAAAAATTGAGAAAATCTTCGTCGGTGTCTATATTCATTATTATGTCTTTTTTGTAAAGTCTTATCAATATGTGTCTTTTCCATTTTTGATAATTTTTCTATAAATTTCAGAAAGTTTTCACAATTGATTGTGTAATCATCTTCAATAAGATAAAATAGCCCAAAATGTTCTGAATGAAGTTCAGAATAAGAACGCCTTAATAATTCTTCTCCACCATATCTCATTAAATTACATGGGCTTGGAACAACAAAATCATTTCCTAATAAGAAACTATAAAACAGATAATCAGTTAGTATTCTATTATCATCTATTTTAAAGTTTGTATCTGGGTCTATGTCTTTTATGTCTTCTACAAGATATCTTTTGAGTAATTTTACATGTAAATAAATGTAATTACAGTTTAATCCTTCAATATTATATTCTGTTCTTTCTCTTAATAGTAATATATTTTGTTTTCTTATCATTGATAACATAATAAGATCAGCATCTAAACCATATACTACAGATACACTATTATCATCTACATTTGTGTCTAAAAACTTCATGATCTTATGTTCCCCTTCACCCGGTTCATTTGAATCTGATAAAATGGTTAATACGTGAAACTTTTTTATTTCTTTTTCTAAAAATATGTTTAGTCTTTTCATAAAAGGTGTTCCAGGAGTAATTTGGTTTGTATCCCATATCTTCTTTTCTTTTGAAGATCTAAGTCTTCTTTGACGTTGTTGTTCCATCTTCATTCTTGGAGCGGGTCCATCAATCGCGATGTAAATTGTATCTGTAACTCCTGTTATCTTGATACATTCGTTTATTTTTTCTAAAATTGCTTTAAACATTTCTTTTTCGTTTGTTTTTCCAGCACAACATGGATGTATCGCACAGTTTAAATCGAAAAGTAAATGATTTACTCTTTTATTTTTTGCTTCATAAATTGTTTCTGGATGTCTTTGGATAATACCTTTATAGTATAGTGGGATACCCATAATCTGATATTACTTATATGGGTCTTTTATTTTTATATATTAAAAATAAAATATATATAAGAATATATAGAATGGACAACCTTTCAAACCCTTTAAATCTTTTAGCAACTAATATGTGCTCTCCAATGGTAATCTATATTGTTTTCGTAGTTGTAACTGGTATAGCTCTTTTTATGACGCGTTCTTCTCTAAAAAGATATAACACTGAAAAGATGGATACTCTTTTCAACTTTCATTTGATGAATGAAATAAAAATGATAATTATTATGGGAGCTGTAATCTACGGATTATGTCAATATAATCAGGTAAATCTCGCATGGATATTCTTGATATTCCCAGTAATATACGTTATCTTAAAGAATATTTTGATTTTTGTTCCTGTATCTTCCGCAAACCAGAATGCTCCAGTAGCAAAGAATTTTGACGAAGGTGAAATGATGAAACAAATTCAAAAAGATAATCTTCAGCAAAAGATTATTCAACAACAGCAAGAAACACAGGCGGAGCGTAAAGGGTTTATGGAATCCCACGTTGTAAATAAGGATATTGGAGGCCTTGGAGGGGGTTTCTCTCCACCTCTCAACTCTGGATTAAGTGGTAATGATCCAATGATGAACGGTAATATGATGGGTTTTTAAATATTTAATATAGTTAAATGGAAAGACATCAATTTATACTAATTTTTTTGTATTTGTTTTTAGCACAGTCTATTTATATTTTGTATAAATATGAAAATATACCAATTATATATATTATAATCATAGGATTCCCTATGATTAAGGCTCTCTATGATTATAGAGTTTGTAGTATGGCTTACGCGGAATGTAAGATGAGGGGTGTAAAAAGAGAAGATTCTCTTGTAAATAAATTTTTAGATCCAATGGTAGATTTACGATACAGTAATCATATCTATCCGTTATTCATTATTAGCTTTTCAATACTTTATATTTCTGTCGTAAGATATTTAAAAACTTATGTATTTAAAATATAATATGAAAAGATATCTTTCTTTCGATGTTGGTATTAAAAACTTAGCATATTGTAAGTTGGATGAAAATAAAGTTATTCAAAGTTGGGGCATTATTAATTTAAATGAAAACCCTCAATGCGATGTTCATTTAAAAAAAAGATGTGAGAAACAATGTATGTATGAAGTAAAAGGAGATGATAAAGTTAAGTATTGTTGTCCAGCACATAGTAAGAGATTTCCTAAAAAGAAAAAATTAAATTCAAATCATGATTTGATGAAGATATCACAATTATGTGTTTCAAAATTGAGAGAAATAGATTTAGATGATGTAACGCATGTTCTTATAGAAAATCAACCGGCTTTAAAAAATCCAGTGATGAAGAGTATTCAAATGATAATTTATACATTTTTTGTAATGGATGGTATTATGAAAGAAGATTCAAGTATAGAAACTATTCATATGGTAAATGCGAGAAATAAATTAAAAGTTTATAAAGGTCAACCCATTGAATGTAATAAAAAAGGTAAATATGCCCAAAATAAATTTTTGAGTGTTGAGTACACAAAAGAGATGATAAAAGAAGAAGATGAATCTTTTATCAAACTTTTTTCAGAATCAAAAAAGAAAGATGATTTAGCCGATGCTTATCTTCAAGGTATTTATTGGATTGAAAAATAAATTTGAAGATATCTTTTGTAGTTATTAAAACTACAATGTCTATTTCAACATCTACATGTCATATATGTTTAGAGGAACTTGATTTTGATTTAAAGTATTTGAAAAAGAAATGTTGTCCCACCGAGGCATTCATCTGTAATGAATGTTGGGGGAAAATAATGAACACCGAAGAGATAGTTAAGTGTCCTTTGTGTAGAAAGACGATAAAGAGTGATAAAGTTATCCCTGTAAGCGCTATAACAGTTTCAGGAGATATAGAATCTCAGAGAGTGAGAAGACAAGTTTCAAGAAAAGATAAGATAAAGAGATATTTTATATATTATGTTTTGATAACACTCTTAGGGGCGACGTGTATTTTAACATCTGTTTATTTCCTACATCCACCTACAACGACATTTGAGGATGAATTCTTATACTTAACTGTAAGACTATTCTTTTGGATAATGTCAACTGTATATGGAATGTTCTTCGTTATGTTAATTGATTTACTTTTCGGCAGAACCTTGATCAACAGGATGAGTGGGAGGTCTTAGAAGCATATATGTAACGAAGAAAAGTATCGAATAGAGTATTATTCTTTTTTCTGTTGATACTTTAAAGCGTTCTAAGACATTATCTGAAATGCCAAAAGCTGAAATATAGATTAATAATCTGTAAATAAATTCTCTATCCATTTTAATATTTTCTATATTATTTTTTTGCGACTAGCGTTTAATTTTCGTTTTATAAATATTTAAAGAATTTATTTCATAATAAAGAATAATGGAAACCAGTATATTATTAACTTCTCTTCAAAACTATTATGCCGATAATAAAAATGCTTCAAAATTGTTAGAAATTCTTAAAGAAGAAAATAAGATTTCTTTAAGGATTATTGATTGGTTTGTAACAAACTATTCAAAAAAAAATAACATTTATTATACTATCTTTGAAACACCTGGAAAAAAGAAAACATTTGTATATGAAAAAAATAAACTTTTAAAACAGTTTAATACATATCATGCGTATAAATCTCAATTAAAGTCATTTTCAAAAAAGAAGTTTGATCCATTCTGTCGTAGAGACCGTATCCTATTTGATTGTAGTGGTAGTGCTATAGAGACTACTGTAGGTCAATTAAATTTTTTTAAATGGGCTATAGATAATCTTATAATTGACTACATTAAAAACAATTATAATGATATTGAAAATGATATGAATACTTGTTATAATTCTGTAAAGATACAAAAAAAAGAAAAGAAAGAAAAAAATGAAAGGAAACGAAGACAAGAATTATCTAAATCCGCATCAAGAGGTTTAAACAGTAATAATATGAAAGTAGTCCTTGATTTTAATTAAATTATAAATTTTTATTGTTTCCATTCTTTGTAATGTATTTTATGAATAATCTTCTAAAAATATAACGAAACAGGGCACTTCCGGGAATCGAACCCGGGACCTCTTGCACCCAAAGCAAGAATCATACCACTAGACCAAAGTGCCAGAGAGTGCGTCGTCCGGGACTCGAACCCGGGACACCAGCTTGGAAGGCTGATATGCTAACCCCTACACCAACGACGCTATAATTTATATTATAATTTTTTTTTAAAGATTATAACGCAAAAAAAATTTATTGTTTTATAATGTTTATTTACAGGTTAAAGGTGAGTCAAGGTTTAATCAGCGGCCTTCTTTACCTTGCGGACCTTCTTTACAACCTTCTTTTCAGGTTCAGGTTCAGGTTCAGGATCAGGATTCTTTTCTTCTTGAACTTCTTCATCACTTGAGTCTTCAATCATTGATGTAGCAGGCTTAGATTCAACTTCTACCTCATCTTCATCTTCAGAATCACTCATGATAGCAAAGTCCTGTAGACCACCTTCTGGAACCTTTACACGCATCTGTTCTGCCTTCCATGTACAACCAAACTTACCATTTGCGACCCAAATACCATTACACTTTAGCACCACCTTGATTAGAGCACCCTTCACTACAATCTTGGTAATATCCGTTGGATTATCTGTTGTTCCATCCACATCAAATACATTCTTATCACCATCGTAGATAGAGAAATCCTTGAACTTTCCATCTCTCTTATTGATCTTGAATGCGAATGAATCAGGATACTTTCCATTTGGCTCACCCGTTTCTGGATCAGTTGAAACCTTTACCATTGGAGTATAAAGTTCCTTGAGTGTTTCATCAGAAAGCTTCGCCTTTCGGAACCATGACTGACTGTTTTCACTCGCCTTTGTAAGGAGCATCTCATCCATCTTAGATGCCCATGTGTGAAAGTCCTTCATACTCTTATTTCCATCCAAGTCCTTCATAGAGAACTTAACTGAATACTTTCCAGAATTTTCATTATCTGCGAAGTAAGATGGGTCAAAGGGAACTTCAACCTCTGGAGTAGTTACATAGAGGGAGTTGATACCCCCGCCATAGTTGATGTATAGCATCTTCCCACCATTGTCCATCGTCTTTGGTGCAGACACGGTGAGCTTGGAGAAGTCAATCTTGCTTGGAGACATAGCCATTGTTGTTCTGTGTTGTCCTGTGTTGTTCTGTGTTGTTCTGTGTTGTTCTGTGTTGTTCTGTGTTGTTCTGTGTTGTTCTGTGTTGTTCTGTGTTGTTCTGTTTTATTTCTCTTTTCTATTTTAATATAATACCATAACTTTATATAAGTTTCAAATTTTAGTTTTTTTGATATATTTTTACTTAAATATTTTTTTCAAAGAACATATTAAAGTAACATGTGTAAAAAAGTAGGGTGTCAGAGTAAAATAAAAAAAGATACCTATGGGGGTTATTGTTATAAACATCGTAATGAGTATATAACCTATGATGGAATTATTCTATTTGACAAATTTACTGGAAAACAATCAGATTACCTTAAGAATGATATATTGAAAACTCTTGATGTATTGGTTAAAGACAATGGTTGGAAGAATATAAAAAAGGAATATACTTATAATATTCTCAATGAATATTATTCTGATAACCCTATTACAATTCCATCCTCTGTATTGTTTACAAGAAGTTTTTTAACAGTCAAAAACATAAATTTTTTAAAGGGGTTACAAAGAAAATATTCTGATATAAAAATTAATTTTTTAAAGGGAGAAGGTTTCAAAAATGAAATGAAATGTAATAATGATACTGATTTTTTCACATATGATAGTATCAGTGATATAGATCAAAAATATTTCTTTTCCTATAAAGATAAAGGAAATTTCATTTGGTTTTTTGATATAAGATCATTTAACAAGTTGATAGAAATTGGACAAACCAATCCATATACGAGAGAAGAAATACCTCAAGAAGTAAAAGATAGGGCAAAAAAATTATCACAATTATTGAAGCTTACAAATGAAGAAGATATAATTAATAGCGAGAATATAAGATTAAGTCGTAGACAAAATTTAAAGCAAAGAGTTATTGATATATTTTCAGAAATGGAACAATTTGGATATAGTTGTAATATTGAGTGGTTTTTAGAGTTAAATTCGAGCAAATTAAAAGGACTTTATAGAAATCTAGAAGATATATGGAATTATAGATTAAATTTACCATACGAAACTAAGGCTAGAATATCTCCTCCAAATGGAATTGCTTTTAATGTACCTGTTGTTGAAGTAAATGCCCTTACAAGTACGATACAGTTACAAGAAATAATAATTAATGAAGTTTCTAAATTTAAGAACGCCATTACAGAAGATGATAAGAAGTTGGGTTATATGTATTTTCTTTTAGGATTGGGTCTTATTTCAAGAAGATGCTATGAGGTTCATCACTGGATTATGCATGCTGTCTATTAGATACATCAAAATATATATATTAAATTATTTAAGAAATAGTTTATATAGTATATCATAATAAGTGCGGTAAAAAGAATAAAATAAAAAATAGAAAAGAATAAAATGGCAAAGAAAACCTCCTCCTCCAAAGCATCCAAGAAGACTTCTTCTAAGAAAGTAGCAGAACCAGTAGTTGAACCCGTCGTAGAAACGGCTGTTGTAGAAGACACTTCCGCTACGGGAGTTGTTGATGAAGACAACTATGATCATGAATTCGCAACTGTTCTAGAACAGTTGGCAACTGCTCAGACTACACTCAAGGGTCTAATGAACACAGTCCGTCAGCTCGAAAAGCGTGTTGCCCGTGACCGCAAGGTTATGCAGAAGAAAATGAAGGGTCGTGCTAAGCGCGTAGTTGATCCTAACAAGCCTCCTAGCGGTTTCGCCAAGCCGGGACCTATTTCAGATGAACTCCGTGCTTTCCTCAAGCTTGGTCCTGATGAACTCATTGCTCGGACCGAAGTAACCAAGAAAATCACCGAATACTGTAAGGCAAACAATCTCCAGAAGGCCGAAGACAAGCGCACCATCAACGTTGATGCTACTCTAAAGAAGCTTCTACGACTCAAGAAGGGTGATGAGCTAACCTTTTTCAACCTCCAGAAGTATATGAAGGTTCACTACCCTAACAAGGAAGGTCAGTTCTCCAACTAAGGAGAAACATCAAGTTCTAAAATAGACATCCTTAGATTTTTAAATAAATAAGATTTTTTTTGTTTATTGAATATTCTACTCTTTTTAACTTTTATTTTTGATTTTAGAAATACTAACCATTGATTAGTATTTTTTAACTTAACATAGTTTTTGTTGTTTTCTCTACAGAATTTAAGGAAAACATTTAATCTTTGATATAACTCTGCTCTTATTAAAAAGTAAGCAGTTACATTTGTATCTCTATCTAAGTCAATATTCATCCTATGACTATTATACAATACTTTTTGAGCTTGAAAAATTGAATAAAATTTCTCAATTGTTACGAGTTTTTTGAATTCTACTTTGTGTCTCTTATATTTTTGAGATATTAAAAAGCAATTGATTAGATTTGCCCATATTTCTGTATATGCTTCATGTGAATTTATACTTTTAGAAGAAATATCATACTTCTTTTTGTAATGTTCTATTAAATCAGTTGAATCATTGTAGTGAGAATGTTCTAACCCATGAGAAAGTTCATGTAGAGTGACTTTCAATAGTTCTTCTTTTCTCCATATATTTATAACGCATTTTTCAGAACCAGTCATACATGAACCAGTATTTACTTCATTTTTTGTTAATATACCCGTTTTAACAAATTTCTTTTCATCTGATAAATGGTAATTTATAGTAATATCTTTTTCTATTGGATTTATCGATAAGATAAAACTTATATATGTGTAAAGTTCATCTATGAAATTTACATTTGTTAATCTTTCTTTTGTATAGATGTTTATTTCTACTTTCATATTTGGGAAAGCCAAAACAAATCTATATTTCATATTAAAATCTTTAATTTGTTTTTTTATATTTTCAGAAGCGAATGTTAACTCATAATCTGATGAAAAAGATTCACTTGAAAAAGATCTCTCAATTTCTTCATAAGGCAACACTTTTACATCTGAAAAAAAATTGTAGAGTTTATCTAATTCTTGCGATTTTATCGTTTTTATTTTAGGATATATGTAGTCATATATAATATCGGGTTGTGTAAACATATAATAATTAAATTATAAAAAAATTAATGGTAAATGTATTATTTAAATTATCAAAAACTAATTTATTAGGTGGTTTTCTTATGTAAAGATAGTAAACACCATATCTTGTAAACAAGTAAATAATTTTTAAAACATTTTCTTCATATTCTTCTATTTTCATAACTAAGTTGATAGAAATGTCATAATCTAAGTACGTGATGTCAATGCTTTTTTGTGCACAAACAAGTTTTGTATTACGATATTTAAATTTCTTTATAACTTTTTCTTTTACATCTTTAGGGATAGACTTGTAAAGGAGCATCATTAATTTGTATTCGTAAGATTCTACAAAACGATTATAATAAGAAAAAATAATATTATAATCATCTTCTGTTAAATCAATATCTCTAAAGGTTAATTTTACATCATATATTTTTCTTTTTTCATCATCATATAGAGTTTCATATGCTTCATGTATTTTAATAAATTTTTCATTATCTCCATTTTTATCAGGATGGTATCTTAAAGACAATTTATGATACTGTTTTTTTATCTCAATTTTTTTACAACTTTTATCTAATTCTAAAATCTTATAGTAATCATCCATAATTCAAAATGTAATATAATTTTACTAGAAGAGATTCAATTGAAATTATATCACGATATGATTTTTTAATTATATAATTGTAATGGGCTATTTCTTTAATTATTAATTTACTTTTAAAATCACAAAAAACATTACTCATTAAGAATTCTTTAAATAAACGAGTTACATCTAAATCTAATTCTTTGATATTCATTGACAGAGACTTTATTTCATCTATTTTAAATGAATCATATAAGATAAAAGATATCTTTTTTTGTATTCTTGAATAAATATCTTCATAATGAGTTATACCAAAACTATATAGTTTTATAAGATGCTCTATAGAATATTTTTCACATTTTTTCAAAAGTAGGAAATCGTTATATTTAATACCTTCTTTATCTAACTTATACTTGAAATAGATATATTTATCATATTTAGATGGAACGTTTAACATAATATTAAAACAATTATTCCTTGTTGAAGGATCAATAGAAATAAGTTTATTGGTAATTAATATGAACCGTGATGTTTCTGTATATTTCTCCATAAAAACTTTGATTGTTTTTTGTATATTATCTTGTATATCATTGTAATTATCAATTACAATATAGTTTATATTATCTCTATAATGATCGTAATTTTGTATAATTGAATATATTTTTTTTATCATTAGATGTTTCAAGTGATTTGAAAAATCAAACCAATAGTAATTAGTATTTTCTTTATATTTTATTTTATCCTCATTATTTTGTTTAGTGGAACCGAAAATTTTATTTAAGATATAATCTATTAAAAATGTCTTACCTGAATTAGAACATCCGTGTATTATAATATTTGGATATCTATTTACTATGATATCTTTAAGAGTAATATATTTTTTGTAATGGATTATCTCATCTGGAGATTCTTCTTTTAAAGGTAACCTCATATATCATTATTTAAGTTTCATTCTTTATATTATTATTTTTTATTCTAATATGAAGCTTATTATAATCAAAGAAAATTTTGAATTTAAAAGAATAATTTTTAGAGAAAGTAAAAATTCTATCAAGATATCATACAATATTAATTTTGTATCAATGATAGGGCTAACTATTAACATCGATTATGATTACATATTAGATAAAGGAACATTTTTGATTGTTAAACTTAAGAAAAAAGATAAAAAACTCATTGAAGGTATAGATCGTTTCTTTAAAGGTCTTGTTATAGATTATGATAATATGTTAATTAATGATACAATAAAGGTGAAAAAACATAATGAGTATAAGACCCCTAAATGTGAAAAACTTACGATAACAATGAATAGTATAAAAAAGAATACAAACGACTTAAATAAAGTTCAAATATTTAGTATTTAAAATAGTCTAATACAAATGGAGCGTGAAAATACAGAAGATATTACATTTAAACTTTTAGCAAATCCAACTAAATTAAAAAAGAAAACACTTGTAGACGAATATGATGAAGATGATGATTTACTCTTAAAACTTAAAAAAAGATATCTGGGTATGTTGTTTTTTAAAAGTGATAAAGAAGAAATAATAATAAAAATTGAAACTTTACTTACAGAAATTACAATAGCAAACATTATTGATAATTTAATTGCCGAGATTGAATATGAACACTTACTATAAAGACATCTTTAAAGTATTACTAAAAGATGATCTAATAAAATATTTTGATAGTTTTGAAGGAGAAAAAGAAGGACTTGAAAAGATTATAGAAGAGTTCTTTTCTAAAAAAGATGTAGTATTTAAAGAAGTTGAACTTGAACTTGAAAAACAAACGAATAAATCAAACATGAAATGTAAAGATCGTGAAAAGTATTCTTGTAAAGAAAATAGATGTAAAGCACGTATATGGAATTCCGGACGCGGTGGACAATGTGGATTTACAGTAAAGTTTGATGGCTTCTGTAAAAAACATTATGAAAAAAAAGATGATTGGTGGTTAGGAACTGTAGATTGTCCTAGACCTGAAAGACCTATACATGAAAATGGAAAAATACATTATTGGATGAATTAAATATCTACAATCCTTCTAGGTCTTCGTAAGCACCGTCGCCGACGAAACCTTCGAGTGGAGCACCCCCAGATGGGCATACGCCATTTCCACCCTTCATGGTTTCAAAGGACATTTCTTCTTCAACTCCACGTCTAGCAGAGCGACGGGCAGAACGTCTAGCAGAGCGACGGGCAGAACGTCTCGCTCTGCGAGGGGCAGAGCGTCTAGCAGAGCGACGGGCAGAACGTCTAGCAGAGCGACGGGCAGAACGTCTAGCAGAGCGAGGGGCCGAGCGTCTAGCAGAGCGACGGGTGGACCGTCTAGCAGAGCGACGGGCAGAACGTCTAGCAGAGCGACGGGTGGACCGTCTAGCAGAACGTCTACGCATACCTCCTTCATCTTCTTCACGTCTAACAGAACGTCTTGCTGAACGTCTTGCTGAACGACGCGTCGAACTGGTAGCGCGACGAGAGGAGCGGCGGGCAGCGCGAGTAGAACGGCGGTTTTCTCTATTAACACTTCTACGGGCAGATCTTCTAGGCATATTTATAATATAATAAATATTTTTTTTTTAACCGAATTGCGATAAATCTACATCTAATGAAATATTTTGATTTTTAGATTTTAATATACTTCTAATATTATCTTTAGAAACATTTCCTTTATAGATTAAAAAAAGTGCTGTAATAAGTGGTGAAATTAATAATCCATCATAACAGTAAACAAGTATATTAGATAATTCACTATTTTCTTCTATGTAATCTAATATCTTTTCTTTATTTTTATTTAATAATACTAAATCTTCTCCCGGAGTTAAATTATTTGATAAAGGTATTCTTAATTTTTTTAAAGCTAAATCAGGGAATCCATAATTTAACGTACAGTTAATCATTATAGAAATATTATTATCTTTTAAAAAATTTATATCAAAAGAATCATTTACATTTCCAATCCACAAGCCCGAAATTATTTCAGTTGGCATATAAATTTGATTACTATTTAAAAATAGATTCCAAACAAAAAGAATGGACTTTGAAAATCACTTTAACTTCTTATCTGAAATTGATAAAAAAGAAGAAGAAATAAAAGTCAAATGTTGTGATATGGAAGAAAATTATCAAAATGATAATTATATGATTATATGTAAGGTTTGTTCAAATGTAATTACAAATATATGTGATAATCCCGAATGGAGATACTATGGTTCAAAAGACAACAAAAGTAGTGATCCAACACGTTGTGGTATGCCTGTTAATACGTTACTACCTGAATCTTCAGTTGGTTCTTCAGTTTCATTTTCATCTAATTCAAAAGATATGTATCAAATAAGAAGGATGCAACAATGGAGTGGTATGCCTTACAAAGAAAGAAGTGTTTATAAAGTATTCTTAGAAATTCAAAATGTATGTGCTCGTAATAATATTCCAAGTAAAATCACAAACGAAGCCAAATCTATCTATAAAATTGTATCCTCTACAAAAATATCGAGGGGGACAAACCGAGAAGGAATTATAGCATCATGTGTATACTTTGCTTGTAAGGAATGTGATGTCCCTAGAAGTTCAAAAGAAATAGCGGATATGTTTGGAATTTCTTCAAATGTAATGACAAAGGGTGTTAAAAAATGTCAAGAGATAATTCATATGGATAAAAAAAACAAGAACCGTATTTCAAAAACAAAGTCTACAAAACCATACGACTTCATTAATAGATTTTGTAATAAACTTGAAATAAATGATGAAGATATTGAAAAAATCTTAAAAATATGTAAAATGACTGTTAAGTATAATATTATTTCAGAAAACACACCACCATCAATAGCTTCAGGTTGTATCTACTATTTTACAAAGAGAAATAAAAATGATATTACAAAAAAAGATATATCTGATATTTGTAAGATATCAGAAGTAACTATAAACAAATGTTGTAAGATTATTGAGGAAAAAAATGAATTATTTGATGAAGTATTTAATGACGCCAAAAACAATAGCGATTAGTGTAGCCTTTAATACAATGGAATAATTTGTAGATGATTCAGTTTCTATGTTATAAAGAAATGGTACAGATTTGAACTTCAAAAACTCTGAGAAAGTTGAAACATTAAACAATATTGATAAAAATAGGACAACAAAAACATCAATTGATTTAAAAAGAAAATCTTTAATCTTTTCTTCTAATGATGCTTCTTTTTTATGTTTCATTTCTGAATACATATTAATCATTTCTTCTTGTTGTTTCATCTGTTGGTTTTGTATATGTTGTTGTTGCTGTTGCATTTGATATTGTATTCGTTCTTTTTCTTGAATTGCTTTTTGTCGCATGATTACTTCTCTTTCTTCATCAGTAATTTGAGGCATTTTTTCTTGAGATGTAGGAGGGCTACCTGAAGAATTTAAGTCATTAATAATAGAATCAACCATATCGGATTCCTCATTACTTAATCTATTATTATCACTAACAATATCATTGATACTTGTTGATGGCCCGTTCATTTTATAGGAATAAATAATTATTTTTTTATATATAAACGTATTTTACAAAAAAGTCAAACGATCCAAGCATAAGTGAGATAAATGATATCCTATTATAATCCCCATGATTATTGTTATCACGTTATTTAGTAGTATCTGTCCCATTTAATTTATGTTATATTTTATTTTAAAAAAACTACTTCTTCCATAGTTAGATAACGATATGCGATAAATATACATATCGTTATAAATAACAACTTATGATTAATTACCATTTATTATAAATAGAGGTTTTATTTTAGTAAAAACTTGTTGGAATACCTTGTGGATCACATTTTTTATCTTTTAGTATTCTTGAATTTAGAGAATACATATCTTTATTTTTAGAATAGCTTCGATAACTTTCTAAACGAGGACTTTTTAAAATATTTTCATTGATATTTTTGTATTGTGGTTCTGGATTACAGTTAACAATTGAATCGGGGTAAGTAACGAAACCTTCATAACATTTATCTAGTATTACATAACCAATTATTATAATTAAAAGTATAAAACTTAATTCCATATACTATTCTCATAGAAAAAATAATATATTTATAATAATGCATACGCCCAAAAACATTGGTCTTATTTCTTATATTTACTATTATAGTATTTTACTTTACTACTGATGAAAAATCTAAACTATTCAATACTCACGTGTGGCCTATCCAAAAAAGCGAACGGATAAATAAGGCTATATCATACAATATAATTGATCATGAAAGAGACATTACTCTCATAGATCCCTATTCTATTACACATATATCTCATGGAATCATACTATTCTTACTTTTTAATAAATTCAATAAAGGGGATAAATATAATTTTTATTATGCTCTATTTATAGAGATATTATGGGAAATATTAGAGACTATTGAAAGTTTATACAGTATTTACAATGAAAATCTTCAAAATTTAAAAGTAAGCCCCATTGAAAAGAGATATCTAAAATATAAATGAGATAGTATTGTAAATATACTTACCGATATAATCTTTATGATTATTGGTTATAATTTTTCACAAAACCCAAATATACAAATAATTTTACTGATAATCTTTGAAACTCTATGTTATCTAAAAATAAAAGACAACCTACTCTTATGTATAATTGAGTTAGTATTGTTTATAGTAAATGGTTTAAAAACTAAAATGTATTCTTTATTATAATAATGGAAAAGACATCTGATGTAGCTTTAATCATGGAAATGATGGAAGATGAAGATGATAAGCTACATGATGATATTATAGAAAATGATCAAGATTTCGCTTATTATGAGGCAAAAGCTACTAATATTTTAAAACAATTTAAAAATCACGATGAAGATTATTTTTACTTTTTAAAAACAATCCTTAAAAATTATAATATGTTATCAAAAGAAAGAAAAGAAGAAATAAAAAAATATTTAGGTATTGAAAAACAGATAGTTTATAAAGAAAAAATAGTTTATAAAGAAACCCCTCAAAAATCTAAGAAAGCTAAACCTAAACTGAATACATACGATGATTATTAATCTTCATCATCTGAAATAAGTGCGAAATCACTTACTTTAATTTCTTTCTTTGAAGATCTTTTCTTTGATGTCGCAATCGCTGCTTTTAGTTCAGCAAGCTTTTCTGGATATCTTTTACAATCATCCATATCGTTATAAAACTTCAAGATATGCTCAACATTTTCATTCCACCAATTATAGTCACGTTTAATAAGAGTACATTCAAATCTCGTAATTTTCCACCATTTACTTTCTACATATTCATCTCCATTATTGATTATTTCTATTTTCTTTTCTTTGATCCAATCGTTATAACCTTCATTTGTCATGTTCAAACTCGGATAAAGATATGTTAGTTTTAGTTCACCCTTTTTACGATAACTTACTGTAACACCTTTTGGATAATTTAGATAGGTCCTTCCTGGTAGTATTATATCATCATCTACAAATATATCTTTTACATAATCATCATAATTTTCATAATCTTCAATTTTGACTTGGAAAAAGTCACAATGATCTAGATCACATACTTCAAGTTGTCCCTGGACTTGCATTAAGTAGTGGGGTGGACATGTCTTTGTAAACTTGCGTTTAGGTGGACACTTTATTTCAACCATCCTGGAAACATAAGCATCATTACCTGTATCATCACAAATACCATCTGGACTGGCTCCAAAAGCCTTGAAAGTGGGATGTGGGATGAGTCCAAAATCAAGAACTTTTACATTATAAAGTTCTTCATAAAATAGAATTGCTATATCTTCATACTTTACACCCCATTCTGTAATCGGATTTGATACATATGGTTTATCTTCTATCTTAGAAAGTATAAGTTCTTCGCGGGTTGTAAAATGACATTTTCCGATTGCTGATGCTACAGAGCTAGCGGTTAGCATTTCTTTTCTCATAGCATACCACTCGGGACTCCTTTGATCTGGAAGTTCGAGTAGTTTTAATTTTTTAAGTTTTTCTTTTCTTATAGTATAAATATCCCAATTCTTTTGATTTTCAGAAACAATGGAATCTACATTAATATCAATCACATACTTTTTATTTTCATCATTTTCAATAGAGTATAAATCATAAAGTTCACATTTGATTATCTCACTATTTTGTTGATCTACAGGATATTCATTGATATAGTCAACGATATCATGTCGTTTAATATCCATTTGTAGGTTTATATTACTATATTATAAGTTTCAATTTTTAAATAGTATAAAGATATATGAAAATAATAAATAGTAATACTATATCACTCAAACACTAAAACAAATTTGAAACATTTATATTAAGAAATAATATAAAAAACAAAGATATAAAAAATAAAAAATTATGTCTCGTCCTACTAACCCTCCCTCTGATGAAGTTATCGATGAAGAAGATAATGCTATTCGTTGTATTCATTGTAAGAGTGAGATTGAAGGAAAGCCATGGATTAGCGTTAGATGTGGAAAAGATGAAATTGTTCATGCTTGTAACTACATCTGTTCAAATCGTCTAAGTTTCTATATAGGTTCTGGTTATTGGGAACGCGTAATAAACAAGGAAGATTTCCCTGGACCACGACCAGTATTTCAAACTATAAACTCAAGACGTGATATAACAGTTAACTTTGGAATTGAAGAAATTAGAAGAGAAATTGACGATGAAGAAAAGCGTATAGAAGAACTAGAAGCATATGAAAGTGATGAAAGTTTTGATTATATGAGTCCATAATTTATAAAATATATATAATAGTTTATAAAGATGATTGAGGTTATATCTGGTGATGATTGTTTTACAAAACTTGATATGGAAGGATATATTATTTATTATTTTACAGCCCCATGGTGTGGTCCATGTCAACAAATATGGGATAATTTTGTTCAATTAACTGAAACATATACGAATATACTTTTTTTTAAAATAGATGTTTCAGATGAAGATAATAGCGAGATATGTGAAAAATGTGATATAGAATCAGTACCATCATTTTTATTATTCAAAGATAGAAATTATATAACTAGGGTTACTGGAGCAAATTTACAAAAAGTAAAAGAAATGTTAAATAAAATCTAAAGCAATTAAAGATAATTTATTAAATATTATATAAAGATAAAAAGTAAATGGAGGAGGTAAAAAATAATAATGGAACTTTTGAAGATCTATCTTTAAAAGATAACCTTCTAAGAGGAATATACTCTTACGGATTTGAGGTTCCATCGGCGATTCAAACGAGTTCTATACCTGTGATTAAATCAGGGAAAGATGCGATTGCTCAGGCACAGTCAGGTACGGGGAAAACGGGGGCGTTTGTAATTGGTAGTTTAGAAAGATTAAATGAAGAGGAAAAATCAACGCAGATTGTAATTATAAGTCCTACACGCGAACTTTCAAAACAAACAACAGAAGTTGTAGGAGAGCTGAGTAAATATATGGATGTTACATACATGGAAGTAGTTGGTGGGACAGATGTGTTTGAATGTCGCAGTGGTCTCGATAAACTACCTCAAATTGTTATTGGAACACCCGGTCGTATTTTAGATATGATAAATAAAAAGTCACTTTTTACAGACAAATTGGTTTCACTTATTTTTGATGAGGCAGATGAAATCTTATCATATGGTTTTAAAGAAACAATTTACAACATTGTAAAATGTATTCCTGAAAAGTGTCAAATATGTCTTTTCAGTGCTACAATACCTGATGAAATTATTGAACTAACAAATAGTTTTATGAATTCGCCAGAATCAATATTAGTAAAGAAAGAAGCATTGACATTAGAAGGAATTACTCAATTTTATATTAATATGAAAGTTAGTGATTGGAAATATGATATACTCAAAGATTTGTATGATACAATAAGTATATCACAATGTATTATCTATTTTAACTCTAAAAATAAATTGAATGAAATTTATAAAAACCTCATTGAAGAAAATTTCCCAGTTTCTATGATTCATGGTGAATTAACTGGTGATGAAAGAAAAAAAACAATGAATGAATTTAAGAGTGGTCAAACAAGAATATTACTTTCAACCGATTTACTTTCACGAGGTATTGATATTCAACAATTATCTCTTGTTATTAACTTTGATTTACCCAGATCAAAAGAAACCTATATTCATCGTATAGGAAGGAGTGGAAGATATGGACGTAAAGGTGTTGCTATTAACTTTGTAACGGAACGGGATTTGGAAAATTTAGAAAACTTAAAGAAGTATTATAATACAAAGATTGAAGAAATGCCTCAAAATATCGTTGATTACCTTAGTGTTTAACTATTTAAAACTACTATGCGCGTATATATGATAATATTAATATTTAAGGTTTATTAAATATGGCTGGAATTGACGATATTAATGTTAATTTTGATGGTGATGATAAAAAAATAAGCATTGATGAAAATATAATGGGTGGTGGGATTGATTCACAACTAAATATAAAAAATGATGATGCTCTCTTTGGAGTTGACCTTTTAGCTAATAAAAATTACAGTTCTGGAAATAGTGATAATGGTTATTCTAGTGGCGAAGAAATGACAAAGAAAAAAGAAGACTATGATTTTTTCAAAGATAAAGAAGAAAAGGAAAAGGAATTTGTTCAGCCTAAAGAAGAAGAAATAAGATATATTCCAGTTGAAGAAGACCCATTAATTAGTAAACAGATGGGTCATGAAAATGGGGGATTTAAACCTCTTGGAGCAATGTCTGCACAAGAAGTAAAAAATGAAAAGATTGATCTTATTTATAAATTCAAAAAGTTAGAATCCCAGGGTATTCGAACAACTATGAATTACAATATGAACTCACATCTAGAAGATATGAGAAATGAATATTTAAAGTTGAAAAAACAGAGAGAAGTTGATAATTCAATAAAATTACAACGGAAAGTAATCATGGCAGCCATTACAGGATTAGAGTATTTAAACAATAAGTTTGATCCATTTGATGTTAAATTAGATGGGTGGTCTGAAAGTATTAATGAAAATATTACAGATTATGATGAGGTTTTTGAAGAATTGGCTGAAAAGTATGGTGGTAAGAGTGAAATGGCACCGGAACTTAAATTAGTCATGATGCTCGGTGGTAGTGCTTTTATGTTCCATCTTACAAATACAATGTTTAAATCTTCAATTCCGGGTATGGATGATATATTAAAACAGAATCCTGATTTAATGAATCAATTTGCTAAGGCAGCTGTAGGGAGTATCGGTAAAACTGGAAATGAAAATGAATACAACCCACCCCCAATGAGAAATATGAATGTTCAAAGAGAACAGCCTAGACAACAACAACAAGTTCCACAGAGAGAAGAAATGGGGGGACCGAGTGGTTTAGATGATTTAATCAATCAGATGAATCTTAAACCAGAGGATATTCCTGATCTAGATAACATATCGCTAATGAGCGGTGAAACAGATAGAAAAAGTAATATTTCAGGTATGACCCTTAATATTTAATGTGATAACCTAAATTACCTACATCTTCAACATCTTCAGTATCTTTATTTTTTCCATCAAAGTTGATACTCTCTAAGAAAATCAGAAATACGATTGTTAATAATGTAGCGGTAACAATATCCCGCGTTGCCATAAAAAACGCACAGAATATAAATACTTTTCTAAAAATAGGTGTATCTATTTTTTCTTTTTGTTCCTCGGATAATTCACTAATAATGAATCTTCCTCCTATCGTTAATATTATCATCATAAATCCAATGAAAAACTTATTAGAATTAACTTTATCAAATACGCTTTCTATCATTTATTATTATGTTATAAAAAAAAATATATAATATAGTAAATGGTTGCTAATGGGTGCTTTTTAGATGAGGCATTTGGAGAAATAAAAAGATCAACTTCCCAGAATAAAGGAAAAAAGAAAAAGAAACGTGAAAATAATAAATCAGAAGTAGATTTTGATAACAATTTTAATTCTATGGCACCAGATGTAGGTGGATATATTGAAGATGAAGAATTATTTTCAGAAATTCAACAAAGAGAAAAAAAGAATGAAAAAAAGGTGATTCAAAAAATTGAAAGTCTTAAGAAAGAAGAATATGATGATGATGATAAAAATGCTGAATACAGACGTCTTTTAAATGATAAAGATTATCAAGATTATTTAAATTACCAGCGTAATCGTGCTAATTATGTAAATAATATTCAAAGTGTAGAGGGGTTTTCAAATATAAATGATAATTTCAATGATGTCCTTTTGTTTGGACTACTTGGTATATTTTTCCTTATTTTCACAGACTATATATATAAACTAGGAAAACGTTCTTATTAAAATAATTGTTTTGATTTCATTTTAAGAGAAGATAATTCATTGTCATTTACAAATTGACCACTTGGTTTGTATTCATCTATCAATTTATAATTCTTTTCTTTTTTAGGATTGGTCTTCTTTTCAACCTTACCTCTATCTTCTTTAGCCCAACTGATATACAACCAGTTAGGGTCAATGTAAACTATATGAAAACCATTCTTTTTTAAAGAATTTATTATATAATTCCTTAAATCACAAACATTGTAAAGTGGTACACCTATAATGAATTCTGGTATCTGAAAAAAACAAAATGTTCTTTCTAATTTCGCATAGTATTTAATTCTAAAATGAATGTTTTTAAGTATCCCATCAAACTTTTGAAGTCTCTTTGTATTTTTTTCATCGATTGTTTCATATAATTCGTCTATATTTAAAGAAGTCATAATGATATTAAGTTAAATAAAAAAAAAATAATATTATTCCTAAATAATGGATAAAATAGATAAAATAGATACACTCTTTTTTTCAGGAGGAGCTATGAAATGCCTCGCAATACTAGGATGCTTACAATATTTTTTTCAAAAAAATATCGTCAAGCCTAACTTTGAAGGAATAACAGATATGTATTTTGTGTCTGGTTCTTCAATTTATTTAACACCATTACTTATAGGGTTTTCTATTGAATCTACAATAGAATTATTCAAGAAGCTTGATTATGCTAAATTATCTGGTATAGATGATTTAAAAATTCAAAATTTCTTTGACAATTACGGTTTTAAAAAAATATCAGACTACATTTACATAATAAATGCTGTTTTAAAAGGGAAAGATTTAAGTCCCGATATAACTCTTAAAGAATTTTCTGATTTAGTTGGTATTAACCTTCATTTTAGAGTTGTTAATATGAATAAACAATGTAATGAATATCTTAATAAAGATAATGCTCCTGATCTAAAATATACAGATGCCGTATGTATGACATCATGTATACCAATACTTTTTGAACCAATAGAATATAATGGTTGTCTTTACATTGATGGCGGTGTAAACAATAATTTTCCATATGAAAAAATTATTGATAGAAAGAACTATTTAGGAATTGATATTTTATCAAATAAAATATCAAGTAAAAAAACTAGTGAAAAAGATGAAATAAAAGACTTAACACAATATATGAACATACTTTACAATATCTATGGTTCTCCACCGATCGTAAAACAAAACATCAATCATATACAAATAGTTATTGATGGTTGTGGTGTTAATTTTGATCGTTTCTCAGAATCTATCAAAGAAACATTACTCTTAGGTTATAATACATGTGAAGAACATTTCTCTAATTTTCAAAAACATACTCGTTCAGAGCACTCGTTGAATGAAGATCAAAAAGATGATAACTGTATGGAGAAGAAAGCTTAGCATAAATTTCAACCCATTTCTTATCCTGTGTATCAATATACCTACTTCCTGTAAACATATTTAGTTTTGTATTATTAAAATTATCTGGATCACTACTAAGGAATTCTGTGTTTCTAAGGATACCAACAGATTGAGAACCCTTAATATTCTTATAGAGTTCATTAATGAGTGATTCTTTCTTTTCACGAATCATATTACGTTTCTTTTCACGAAATTGCTTCCTCCTCTTACGATTAAGAAGTTTTTCATTCCCAATTTGGTTATATCGCAATTGTTCCTTTTCTATAAGTTTTGAATATCTCTTCTTAAGAGCATCAATATTATCACTATTTAGACCATTATAAAAATACTTTTTCTTTTTAATCTTATCTGTAAGATATTCTACGTATTCATCTAAATCAAGACCTTCTTTAAAAAGTTCATTTTGAAGTAAAAAAATTTTATCTAGACCAGTCTTCTTATTTTTCTTATGTTGAACATGGGTTTTATTTGTTTTAAGTCCTTCACGAACTTTGCTTACTCGTGAACGACCTGCTTGAGAATCATTACAAAACATTTTTATTCTAATGATATATAACTATATATCTTTATATCTTTTTAATCATCAATTACCTTAAAGTTAAACTTGGGTTTCTGCTTAGTTCCATTAGGAGCACCATCAGACTTTTTCTTTCCAACAACAAGACCATAATCTGTTTTATCTTGCATCTTCATAAGTTCACCTTTAATTTCCTTCTTCTCAGGCCTTTGCCTTGGTTG
>Ga0209335_10000753_pt1 | contig 38730 bp, 23 predicted proteins | sample COG_09_FD_184753 | JGI IMG/M metagenome (GOLD analysis project Ga0209335, IMG submission 184753) | Pelagic Microbial community sample from North Sea - COGITO 998_met_09 (SPAdes) (version 2) | ecosystem: Environmental > Aquatic > Marine > Neritic zone/Coastal water | place: Helgoland, sampling...
AGAATACAAAAAAAACAAAAACCCCTAACGCGCGCAAAAAAATGTTGCGTCCCCCGGTGGAAAGTCGCTTTTAGTACTCTAACATGCGAGGGGTCCCCGGGTGGCAACTCACTCGCTGTATTGTACCGACGTTATTGCGTGGAGCTGAAAGTATACGGATGATATATCGCGCGCGCGCAGGGACGTTTTTTTGTATTTTTTTTGTATTCTTGGCGAGGGGTTTCAGTGGGTTTGAAAAGTATGTTGTGGGTTTGTGGTATAATTTTGCCAAATAGATTGTGTTCTCTCCTTTTCTGCTGGCAAATTTCTGCTGGCGGATGCGTTTTGATTTGATTTTCTGCGTCAAAATTTTCAAATTTGAAAAAAAAGAAAAACCACTCGTTGCGCATTCAATTTTACCCGCAAGCAAGCAAGAAGAAGAAGAAGAAGAAGAAGAAGAAGAAGAAGAAGAAGAAGAAGAAGAAGAAACTCTGCTCGAGCGCACGCTGCTACTCCTGCGAAAATCATCGATCGCAACGACATGTCGTCGCGAACGGGGAAGTCTTTTTTGCGTTTTCGAAGAGTTTTGGCAGAAAGAGTCGAAAGAAAAGATTTCTTTTTCACCGGTGTGAACGTTAACGGGAAAGGAGAGACGATGATGTTTCATCGTCGTCATCAGAGGAGAAGTTTTGCCGGTGGAGGAAAAGGAGGAAAGAAGATGAATAAACACGGGAAGAGTTTGAAGAGAAGCACGATAAACCCGTCGTCTGAATCGTCGTCGTCTTCGCCGACTCCTGCTGCGCCCGCGAGGACTACGTCGCCGCCTCAAAATGTATCTTCTTCTTCTTCTCCTGCTGCTGCTGCTGCTGGTGAAAATGGTTTTGCGCAAAAGACGACGAAAACGCCAATAATGTCATCAGCATCAGCATCAGCATCAGCATCCAAAAGTCCTACTCCTGCTCCTACGAATCAATCTTCTTCGTCTTCTTCTTCTTCTCTGCTGAAAACGATTGGCGCGTTGTCCTTGTTCGCGTCCATCGGGTACGGGTCGCTCCGCGCGGCGGACTCGCCGTTAGCCTCGGACGTCGAGTTCAAGACGTTTGAGTTTTTGGCGCCGGTTTTTAGTCGTTTGATGGACGCGGAATCCGCGCATAATTTAGGAGTCTCGTTGTTCGCGAACGGATTGTATCCAATCGAACGACGAGAGCGAGATAACGATAGAAATAACGCAGACGCGTCGGGGGAGTACGCGGAAATGCGAGAGATGTTGAGAGTGACGAATGTTTTCAACGATGGTTTGATGACGTTTCCAAACCCGATTGGCTTAGCCGCTGGTTTCGATAAAGACGCGAAAACTATCCAAGGAATGCGCGAGATTGGGTTTGGATTCGTGGAAATCGGCTCGGTGACGCCGCAGCCTCAGGATGGAAATCCGAAACCGAGAGTCTTTCGATTGAGAGAGTTGGACGCGGTGATTAATCGATACGGATTTAACAGCGAAGGCATAGAACGAGCGAAAGAAAGGTTAAAGAAAGAAAAGAATAGAGTAGCAGCGACAGTAGTAGATAACAAAACAGAAGAGAAAGAAGAATCGACGACGACGACGACGACAAATGTTATAGCACCGATTGGCGTCAATCTTGGTAAGAACAAAACGACGCCGGAATCGGAAGCGGCGAAGAGTTACGCGTTGGGCGCCACAGAGTTAGGTCCATTTGCGGATTATCTCGTCATCAACGTTAGCTCTCCAAACACGCCCGGGTTGAGAGATTTGCAGAAAGGTTCGTCTTTGGTGAAGATTTTACGAGACGTCGTGAACGCTCGCGATCGGTTGTTGGTGAAAGAGGAGAAGAAAAAATCTTTGCCGGTGTTGGTCAAAATCGCTCCGGACGTGGACGAGAAAGGATTGAAAGAAATCGCGAAAGCGGTAAAGAAAGCTAAAATCGACGGCGTCATCATCTCCAACACGACGATTGAAAGGAACGATCGGGTGCAACAACACGAAAACGGTAAGGAAATCGGCGGTTTGAGTGGAAAACCGGTGTTTGAGAAATCGACGGAGGTGTTGCGTCGATTTTACGAATTAACCGACGGTTCGATTCCGTTGGTCGGGTGCGGCGGCGTGTTTACCGGTGAAGACGCTTTGAAGAAGATCAAAGCCGGCGCAAGTTTGGTGCAATTGTACACGTCGTTTGCGTACGCCGGACCGGCGTTGATTCCGAAAGTAAAGAGAGAGCTATACGAAGCGTTGAAGAGGGAAGGTTTTAAGAACGTCAACGAAGCCGTCGGGTACGACGTGAAGCAAAGAAAGAAACGTAACCGTTTTCTGTTCTTTTAATTTAATCAAACGCGAGATTCAAAATTGGTTTTAACATAGTTAGTAGTATAACACGATGGTTCAAAATTACAACAAAGGTACCTAGTAGTATTCATATATTATACTGTCTGTTTTACAGTTTCACCGTCATCTGCGCACTCCCTTCCTCTTCGCTCCTCCGCGCCTTGTTTTTGTTTTCGTTGTTGTCGTCGCCATCTTCGTTGCTTTCTTCTTCTCCTTCCTCGATTCTCTCGCGATCTAAAACCTCTCGCATTAAATCGCAAAATTCATCCTCTTCAATACTCGCGCTCGCTAATATTTCCGACGCCATCGCCTCGGAGCAGATTTCGTAATCTTCCTCTCGTTTGAAGAGCATGTGTCCGGAGATTTCAAACACCGCCGGGTTAATTCCAGTATCAACGATCCATTCTGGAATTTTGTTTTGCGCAATCTTGTGCGAGAAGATTTGCGGAATTAAAAACACTCTCGCGCCGTGATCGGTCATTAACAAATTAAACGGGATGTTTCTCTTCTGCAAACGACTGCAGGCTCTTCCGATCCACTTCGCTAAATCCACGAAGCCTTTACTTCCGAGTTCAAAGACGATGCATCTCACCGGGTAATCGTACACGCGTAAACACTCCGCGTGGACTTGTTTACCCATCGGTCGTTTTGGGTTTTTGAACACATCCTCGGCGAACGGTTTGGATAACGCGCGTTCGATCGGGAAGGCCTCCATCAAATAGTACGCTTGGAAATGGAGGTGGTTGATGGTTGCATACGCACCTAAAGAGTTATATCCGACTCGAAAGTACGGATTTTTACTCTCCGCGCACATTCGCAGAGGAGGAATCAAAGCATCCGCGAAAATCTGTTGCGGAAGCATCTCGGAGACTCTGGGGCACAACAAAACGTGTCCGTACTCGATCGGAGAGACGTTGATCAGGACTAAATTTGGAGATTTACTGATTTCGCCTCGCTCGATAAACTCCGTTCGTCCCGGTTCCTCGTTCTCGTTTTCTTCCTCGTCTTCGTCTTGTTCCTCAAAAGTAAACAGCACTTCTTTTTGATCGGCTTTGGTAAAATTGAACTTTTTCCCATCGAATTCTTGACACACGAGATCCATTTTGAACTCCGTTTGTCGTTTCTTCGTCGCTCTCCCTTCGTTGTATTGCGCGACATATCGAGACGGGCCTTCGATGAGTCGCGTGAGTACGGCGGTGACGTCGTATCGAAATAACCCTCCCGCAAACCGATCTTCCCACGCTTCAATTAAAACCCGGTCAAAATCCGAGGCGTCTTGAACGTACCCTGTCCCGTTCCCAGACGCGCCGGAATTCGATTTCGTGGCTGACGCGTTATAATTGTTGATTCTATTCGCTGTTGTCGTTGTTGTTGTTTTGAATACGGGCGGTCCGCCACCGCCGTCGTCTCTTTGTTGATCATCGGGCGCTCCCGTGGCGGCGGCATTGAAAGCGCTCGTCGTCACTTCTCCGTACTCTGAATCCGAATCGCCTTTGGCGTTGTTATTATTGTTAAACGTATTCATGCTGATATCTTGATTCGAGGCAGACCTTCGCAACCCTCCTCCTCCGTTATTATTTTGTGCTAATTCGTTCAAACTAATCGACGAGGACAGCCCGTCGTCCTCCGGGTTCGGGACTAACAAGTTATCGAACGACCCGAACCTCCTCACGTTCTTCGTGTATCGCCCTCCGCCTCTCACGCACCTCGCGTACGTAATTTTCGGTAAGAACGACGTCCGTCGAAACTGTTGCGTCGTCGTCGTCGTTAACGTCGTGAAAGTCCCCCCACCGGTATTATTGTTTTGATTCGCCCTTCCTCCTTCGATACTATTTAAAATGTCTCGCTCGCGTTGCGCGCGTTCGATTATCCCTAAAACCGTCGACGAGTCTTTATCCTCGTCCAACTGATCCAACTGGTGGAGCGACCACGGTTGGATATCCATAACAGCAGTACTTGTGCTCAGAGCGAAAAGTGTTGTTGCGAGTATAAAGTCGTCGTTCTTGGTTTACTCTCTCTCTCTCTCTCTCTTTACGTTTTTGCGTGCGTTTGAGTACGACTCCTCTTCCGTGGTGTCGTCGTCGTCGTTCGTGTTTCACCCGACACTAAAAGTCGTTGTCGTCGTCGTGTCTTTGGAATGCGAAAAGAAAAGAACGCGTCGTCGTCTAAAAGATTGAGCGAAACGACAAAACGATGAAAAAGAAGAGAGAGAGAGAGAGAGCGAGCGTTTATTCGTTTTTGTCGTTGTTATTCACCCTTTGATGTGTTGCTCTCGCTGCTTAAAAGCTCAAGTGCGTTGCGTTTGCTTCTCTGCGTTTGAGGCACTTTTTTCTATCCTTATTAAAAACTGTTGGTCACCCAAGTTTCTTTTCGACGCGACGTGCAACGACTCAGAACGACACCGAACAACGCGAAAAAGACACAAACGACGCGCAGGGAAGAAACAACTGATTAAAAAAAAAAACTTTTTGGGCAAAAGGAACCAAAAAAACCCAAAAAAGGGAGGAGCGCTCCACCAACTGATTTTCGAACGTCTTTTCTCTCGCCACTTTCTCTCTCGTACATACTCTCTTTTACACACACACATCTACACAACACACATATTCTCCTTTGACGACGTAAACGATGAGAAGAAGAAGAAGAAAAAGAAGGCAAATTTCTATCGCGTCTCTGAAAATATTTGAAGAGGAAACATCATCATCATCATCATCAGAAGAAGCGTTTTTGGAATCTGGATTCGAGGTTTCCCTCGGGGTGTGCGTTTTCTCAAAATCATCATCACCGCGCGATGATGATGTCGACGACGCGTTCGTCACAGACAGGACGGGAACACCATCATCATCATCATCGGTAGAAGATGAAGATGAGAAAGAGGAGGAAGAAGAATTCGTCGTGCGACTGTCGTACGCGTTCGATATTTCGAACGCGCTCGTTCGCTCGCGACTCGGTATAACGAACGACAAAGAGAATGAGAACAACGAAGAAGACAAAGACGAAGAAGAAGTACTAAAAACGATGGTGTTTACGCTCAAGGAAGAACGGTTTACGTACGAGCAAAAAGGAAACAACGACAATAGTATTACACTGTCCGTGGATGCTCGCGAGATGCAAAAAATACTCGAGCGAGTGCCTTTACGCGTGAAGGAAAATACCGCGTGCGTTTTCGTCGAGACGATGAAACCGCGCGAAGACGATACTCCTACGAAGACTCCGAATACTCGCGATGATACGACGAAGAAATACATCGTAGACGACCGCGTGACGGTCGTGGCGAAACATTTCAGGTGCGAAGAGACCGGAAAGTTGAAAAGACAGTTCGTGAACCCGTTCGTTTGAGATGATGATGATGATGATGACGAGAGATACTATTAAAACATGTATCGTCGTCGTCGTCTCGAAGTGTTGAATTGAACGAAAAAAAAAAATGAAATTCTTCATTTTTTGGCACGCGATGGGAGTAAAGGCGTCGTCGTCGTCGATCTCATCCTGTCCAAGAGGAGGCGGAGAAGGAGGTACTCAAAACGACGACGACGACCAAGATGGCAAAACGGGGAAGAATTTTGACGCCGAGGAAAAAGAGGAGGATGACCGAGACGTTGGTTACTTCTGCGACGATTCAGACGACGACGATTCTATTTATAGACGACGCCGGGGTCGGGGTGGTCAAAAATCGAAACCGACGTGGATGGAAATGTTTTTCAATTGCGTCTCGTGCAAGCAGTGCGTCTGTCTCGCGTGCGTGATTGTCTTGATATTACTCGCCGTGACGATTGGGAAGAGCGCGTTGCGAGATCAAAGGTCGAAAAGGCACACCGGCGTCGATGAGTTTGGTCGAAAAATAGACCAAGACGGCAACGTCGTCCACGGAAGAAGAGCGATGATGGGCATCATGGACGACGACGACGGTGATGTTACGCTTCCGTCTTACCCGGAGTGGATTGCAAAACACTGTGGATGGTTGCTCTATCTCCTCGCACTCGTGTACACACTTCTCGGTTTCCGCGTTCTTTGTGGAAGCGGCGGTCAGAAAGAAAACGACGCGTTTCTAAAAAAAGCCTTGGACGCCGTCGCGTTCGATTTGACGTTTTGGTTGCCGAGGAAAGTCAACGATTCGTGGATTTTCGACGGACCAGAACAAGAGATAGACGTGCAGAAATACGAGGAAGAGCAGTATTTACCGCACGAGAAAGCGAACAGCTGCTCTCGTGTGTCCTTGATTTTATTCTTTTCGGTTTTGTTTTCCTTTGCGAATCCTTCGACGTTTCGAGGGTATCCGTACGTAGGCGTTTCGATGGTTTTCGGCATCGGATTGTACAACTTTACCATCGTCCCCGCGATGATGCTTTTGAAGAAGAGAAAAGAAAGGGAAACGAAGAAAAAGAGTAGGAGCAGCAGCGGCGGCGGCGGCGGCGACGACGACGATGTCGATAAAGGCAAAGTGGTGTTGTTGTGGTCCTCGGAATCCGTATCGTCGCAGTATTCGATGTCGAATTTGACGAGAGATTTTTGCTTTTACGTTTTCGCCATGCTCGCGCTCGCGCTCTTTGTCGCCAGAGACGCGATGTTTATTATTGATGACGACGAAGTGAACAGCGCGAATGCCACCGCCACCGCCGCCGAAGACGATGATATCACTCGGTTCGTTCTCGCGAAGAATACGAACGTCTACTCACTCGGATGGCGATGCGGCGTGTGGATGGGTGAAATCTACGCCACTTACGTCGTCTTTCGCCGGATTTGGGTCCTCTTTGGCACGTATCACATTCGATGGAAGAAAGGTAGAGAAGAAAAGCGAGCGGAGTGTGAACAGAAGAAGAAGGAAAAGAACGAAAAGAAAACGTCGTCGGTGAAAAAAGGCAAGTTGAGTAAGACGGAGGCACCTTCGTCATTATCTTCGTCGTCGTCGTCCTCCTTCTCCTCGGTCGCGATACCCGCGTCATCGAAAGGCGTTTGCACTCCCGCTTTTCCTCCCAGGTCGACCGAGACGATGAGAATTGCCTCGTCCTCGGTTTCCTTAGAACCTCCGCCGCCGATACTCGTCGCCGAGAGAGGAGAAAACGATGCCGTTCGAGTATCCTCGCCGCCGTCGAAGAAGGCATCAATATCGATCGTGAACGATATCGAAGAAAGAGAGCAAAAAGAAGAACACGAAGAACATGAAGACGAAGAAAGAGAGAAGAAGAAGGAGGAGGAGGAGGAGGAGGAGGAGGAAGCGAGAGATGCAGAAAAAGCAGAAGTCAACACTCCGAAAGTCGTCGTCGTCGACGACGACGAGAACGACGAGGACGAGGTAATGCGTAACGAACAGGAAGTCAGACGCGAAGAGAAAGAAGAGCCAACATTACCTCCACCGAGAAGCTCTTTTGTCGAGCTCTCGTTCGCGAAAAAGAAATTGTTGAAAATCGAACGCGCACTCTCGAAACCGTGGGTGTTTCTCTTCAATTTGACTATTCCGTCCTGTCCGGAGCGCAAGTTACGCGCCAACGAAATGAGCAACATCAAAACCGAGAACGATAATAATACAACAAATGCGCTACCAAGTTTTTACTTCGACGACGGCGACGACAGCAATTCCGATTGGCTCTCTGACTCCTCCTACGATTCCGTGACGGACATATGTGTCAAAATTGAGCGAAAAAAGTGCAAGCGAAGAGTGTTGTCGATCGCGTGCGGAACGACGTGGCTCGCTATTTTGTCGTACGCCGCGGTTGAGTTTGTCACGCACTTGTGCAACATCTACGTTCAAGAGTACAACGAGCAAATTCCGTCGATTTTTGGCGGTGGTGGTGGTAATGGTGAACTAATCAACAAGAACAACATCAGTAAAGGGTCGTTTGAGAGTTTCATTGGAAGCGTCGTGCTCTCGTTCTTGCTTTCGCAAAGCGCGGACGTGCACGGCTCGTATTTTTTAGACGCAATCGAAGCGAAAGAAACCGCCACAACGCCCGGGAGCGACGCAATATTCCGCGTCGCGCTCTTTGATACCTTGTTCAACATTGGCATGCCTTTCTGTTTAGTTTTACCGTTTTACAAAAGGGGCGATTACAACATGGAGGTGCCTCGAAATCAAACGATGAACGCGGCATTCTTTGCCGCTATAGGCGCGGCGATGATCTATTACCTTGTCGCGAGAGTGTCGATGAAAATGGTAGTCAATAAGAGCGACGGAGTTTCCTCTTCGGCAGAATTAATGCTAGCTTGGATGTTTGTTCTCACGTACATCGTCGCGGTTGGTGCGATTGGCGTGGTTACGTTCACAAATGTGATTTGATGCGTGTATTACAAAATTGTGTTGGTCTCTCTCTCTTTTCCTGTTCTTTCACAGGTTTTAGTATAAATCTATCTTCTCCGCTTCGCCTTTTCCGTCTGACAACACTATCGTTTCTGCTTCCACGTACATATCGTGGTCTCGATCGATCCAATCGCTCGCTGGCAAAGCCAACTTTTCGATAATCTTCAACACGCAATCGTTCGTCAAGTCGCCTAAAGTCGTCTCCTCTCTCGGCCGACGTTTCTTATTCGCATTTGTTTTCTGAATTCTGTGAGCGCATAACAGCAGCGTCAACGCCGCGTCTCGAAAGTCCGTGGAGAACATGGAGTTGTGCCATTGCATTTTGCGCGTGCGACCGGAATAGAATTTCAACCGTCGATTGGAACTGCGAAAGACAGTCATCGGAGACCACCCGCGTTCGAATCGAAAGATCTCCAACGTCGTCGGTGTAGTGACATAAAAGATGTCTGGATACGTGTTGTTGAAAGTCGACCCTGGAGGTGGACCGACGGCAGAAAGTCCGGTGATGTAGTTTCTCTCGAACGGTTCCGAGATGGTTTGCATGCAACTCTTCAAATTGAAATAGTTTTGCGCGGGATCGTCCAGGGAAGATCCACAAGCATGGCCAGCATCGGGACCAAAGTTGACGTGCATGATGTCAATTTGATCCACTCCTATCACGGAACCTTCGCTGCAGTTTTTCATCCCAATGAACGTTGAGTTTGGGATGGCAATTTCGTAAAACATCAAGCGCGTTTGAGATGTCCAATCTATCGGCAACAGTTTTCGACTCATGTTTTTGTTGTGGTCAAGCTCTTTTCGTTCGTAAGGTTCGTAAATGCTCAAACCGAGCGTCCAGTTTGGTTTCAGCTTCATTGAATTCAATGGTGCAGCCACAGGTATTCTAGGGTAAACACTTAAAGGCTTGTGAAAGGTGGTAACAACTACTCGCTCGTACAGTTGACGATACCAATTCGGATCCGGCTCGACGCTGTTCAGAAGCTTTTCACCGTTTGATTTGTAGAAAGCTCGGCATTCGTGGATGTCCTTACCGGCGTTCTTCTCAATTGTTTCTCTCACGTTCTGCTCAAAAGCCTTCCGTCTGCCGTGGATGTAGCCGCCAAACTTTTCGAACTTTGACAAGTCGATGACGTGCGCGCCGGAAGTGCCAAACTGTTTATTTCCTCGTTCCGCAACCATCAAGATATCATCGTTGGATGGCGCAAACGCTAGAGGCAACAAAGGCAAGTGAAAGCCGTTAAACTTCACAAGCGGATTGATCATGAGCGCGTGCATGACTCGAAACGGTCTCGTTTCCGTCGGATAATCGAAGCATTCTAATTCAAAAACGTCTGAAGGTTGTTCGACCCGCCAAACGGATAAACTTTTCCGATTATCCGATGTCGCGGCGAGATACTTACCGTTTGGGGAGAACGCTAAATATTGACACGACGTTCTGAGGAGAGCATTAGCGGGCCAGTTTTTCAAGCCTTCCTGATTAAATATCGGGATATTGTTCTGTCCGGTTTCCGATAAATCCTCGGGTCTGAACACGAGCGGCGTGTGATGATACGCCAGTTCCGAGAATGGATTTGTCACCACGTCCATTCTGTTTAAACGGAATTCGTCGTCACCGCTACGTTCTCTCCAAGACGTCGCATTATTTTGATCCAGCCAAGATCCGTTGTCGTAGGTATGAGTTACATTTTCGAACCCGACCACTTTTTGTCCTCTTTTGAACGATAGCTCAAATCCGTGGACGAGCTCGCACCCCATTAAACTATCAATCGTCTCCTTGATCGAATCGAACGACGACGAGTAGCCAAAAATTTCGTTTCCGATGACTGGGATAATCGTCGAATCCGTGGCGACGGCTAAATATTTCCCGCTCGGGTGCGATACAGCGCAGTTCACTGGTGCGCCTACAAAAATTGCGTCCAATTTTATAATCTTGTGCGTCTCATTTAGTCTGAACAGCTCTAATCTGGACAGACTACTAAACCCTGAACCATCAATCGCGTTGAGTTGATCGAGGCGCTTCTCTTTCTTTTCGGCCTTTTCCATTAGCGTCTTCGCGTCGAATTTTTCAACTGCTAAGATGTAAACGTGACCATCGTTACTGGATAAAAGTAACACGCGTTTCGTCTCGAAATGGTTCTTCGCTTCTTCGATGTACTCTTTTCTAAATTGCGCTTCGTCGAACGAGGACGAGGCCGACGGTTGATTTCTCTTTGCCTTGTTACTCTCTTTCGTCAAGGCTTTCGCTTTCCTCTTTTCGTATTCTTCTATGTATTCCTCTTTTAATCTCGTGTGCGTGCCCCAACGAATGCAATTCGCCTGTTCGGCAACCTCGGAGGAATTTGAATCTAACACGGGATCGATTAATCGTCCATCGTGGGTTATTCTTTCGTCGTGGGGAAACCCGATATTTTCAATCCCGAGGAACTTGAACCGCTCTTGCGGCTGAGCACTTCGCGGACCGTCGGGGAGGATACTATTGCCATATCTTGTATCTTCTGGGTTGAGGGAAAATATGGCGACGTTTGCGGACCCTTCAGATAATCCGCCTCTCGTGCCGTGATCGTGGACGCCGCAAATGGCAATCATTTTCATCTCCGGACAGACCGATGCGCTGTAAATCTTAAACGGTAACTTACCCGTTTCATCTAAAGCGGTTTTCGTGCATCTTTTCTTATCCCCGATGGCTTTCAACGCTCTTACTTTATTCGTGCCCAACAACAACACCTCGCTGGCGTACGGCAAGGCGTTGGATTTCAGATCCGGATCCGCGCAACTCATAGGCATTGGACAGACCGCGTCTGCGCCTTGCTTATGCACCATTGCGGTTGCAATTTTACCGCCTGCCATGAGCGTATCCACGACCCTTCGCACTATTCTGCATCCATGCTTTTCGGTGTACTTTAGATGGTCGTGGTCGTAGGTTAACGTGTCGTAGTTGTGGTGTTTGAGCTTGTTATTTTTAGTTTTACCCTCCGCGTCGTCGCCGTCGTCTTCCACGACGCTCGGCCCGGAAGAAGAAGTTTCGCTCTCGTCCGGATCAAAATCCCTGTCCTCTTCCTCATCGTCGTCGTCGTCCTCGTCGTCGTCTTCCCCGTCCACTTTTATTTTCTCCTCTTCTACCATCTCGTTCTTCCTTTTCCTCGTGTTGTTGTTTTCACCTCGCGCGCCGCCGCTCCTTCCCGTTCTCCTCGTCGCGTCCTCCTCCAATTCGTCTCTCACTCTGATTCTTTCCGAAATCCTCGACGAGTGCGGGTGTTCGCGTCGTTCAGCAGCGTCTCTTCCTTCTCGCTTTCCTTCCTCCTCTTCCTCCGAAGACGACTCAGACTCAGACTCCGCGGACTCCTCGTCCTCCGTGTCGCGGAAAAACGAGTCGTCCTCCTCCTCCGACGAGACGAACGACGAACCGCTCGTCGAATACGCGCCTCCTCCTCCACCATTAAACATCATCATATCGTACTGATCCTCAAACTCGCTTCCTTCCCCAATATCGTGATGCTGATGCTGATGATGTTGGAGAAAGTGCTGTTGCATATCCTGTATTATTTGCGCCACCGCGTTGGGGTGCGGCACCTCTCCGGTATTTTCTTCTTCTTGCGCGAGCGAGTGTAACAACGCCTGCTGAAACATCGGGTGCGCGTGTAACAAAGGGTGAAATCCTTGTCCTCCCGCGTGACCCATCATCGCGTCGTCGTCGTCATCTTCGTCGTAATCATCATCATCATCATCATCATCGATTACATTCCCGTCCGAATCGTAATCGTTTTCTATGCCTCCGACGCCTTCGTCGGAGGATTCGTTCACGAACTGCTCGTCGGAAAGACGGTCTTCGTCTCCTTCCCCGTCGTAGGTCTCGTCGTCGGTTGTCTCGGAATCGTACTCTTCTTCTTCTTGTGATTCGTCGTTCATTATTATTAAACACTTATTCAGTTGTTGTTGTTCGTTACAAACTTGTGTCGCGTTTACTTCATTACTAAGTAAGAGCTTTTGAGACTACCATGTCTCCTTTTCCAGACGACGATGACTTTGACGACGAGGAGAATAAGGAAGACGCGGTATCTCAACACGCGCGAATGCTTTCCGTGGAAATCGCCAACCGAATACACCCGTCCTTGGACTTCTTCGAAGAGCACTTGGAAGAGGTGAAGGAATACGCGCTGGTCACGATCGCACAGTTAGAGGAGGTGAAACTGTTTTTGAAACGCCAAAACGTGAAGAGGGAAAAGAGTATCACGAGTACGAAGAGGGAGGACAGCGTGTTCTTCTCGGAGAAGAAGAAGAAGAAGAAGAGCAAAGAACAAGAACAACAACAAGAAAGTTTCGGCGTGAGTGATGATGATGATGAAAATGAAAATGAAAATGATGAGACGAGTGATGATGATGAAAATGTTCTTCAAAGTCGCGATACGCGACGTAATCAAATGGAGATTGATCTCTCAAAGTTAACCGCTCGTTTGGAACAAGATTTCGCGTTCATCGATTCCGCCAGGGAGACTTTGAACGTCATCGAGCGTAAAGTTTCGGAAATGGAGGAAGACGTGTGGGAGAAGGAGAAAGCGACGGTGAAAACGCGCGTGGACCAGAGAGTGGAACAGGTGAAGGACCAATTCGGGAGGTTGTTTTCTTCGATGTTTTCTTCATCAAAGGAGTAGCAGGTGTAGCACGTAGTAGAATAATACTAGTATTAGCAGCGCATATAGTATTCGTTTCGTGAGATATGTGATCGCGTAGAGATGATCTCTTAATCGATGATTAAATCTTAAGCAATCCGTTTTTGAATTTGTTCAAGTATTGCGCGATGCGTTTCCTCTCTTTCACGCTCATTCCGATTTTCTTTCCAAACTGGCCGTTCATTTTCGATTGAAACTCTGTCATCCCGAGCGATGGGAAGTGCTTTTGCAATTTCTCCGTATCGTTTGGGACGTCTTTCGGGTGTTTCTTGTGGACGAGAGCGAAGAACGAGGACAATAACGTTTTGTCAGTGACATTCTTCTCTTTATCGTCGTCCTTGTTGTTGTTGTTGTTGTTGTTGTTGTTCTTGGTGTCGTCCTCTTCCGGTGATGATGATGATGATGATGATGATGATTCAGAAGAAGAAGAAGAAGACGTCGAAGAAGGAAAACTGCCGCTGGTGCTAAACCTACTTAAACTATTGCTACTTAAACTACTTAAACTACTTGAACTACTACTTATAATACCGCTCGTACTCCTTAAAAAATGTCGCGCAACAAAAAAGCGTCTTGCAGAGAGAGCGGCAGACATTCTTTTTATAATGAAGAAGGAAAACGAGACATTTTTAAGGAGGAAAAAGGTCTCTCTTTTATACACAAAATCTATCTTTACAGACTCCTTTGACTATGAACTAGTAAATCTATTATAATATTATTATTATTTGTTCTTAAACCTGTCCTTCTTCTTCCTCTTCCTGTGCTTGTGCTTGTTCATGGCTTTCTTCCTCTTTCGTTTCACGCTGTCGGCTCGGAAGATAGTACCACCACCATTTACACTTCCCCGCGCGTTTTCGTCGTCGTTTCCGTCTAGGTCGTTGGCGTCTAAATCCTCGCTTTTGCTCGTTCTTCCAACGACGATTTCCGGCAACAACGCGAGTTGTTGCTGCTGCTCACGAAACGAGTACACTTGGTCCATGATCGTTTGTAACGATTCCAATTTGTTTGCTCTCGCTTTTGAGTTGTTGTTGTTTGTCGTCGTCCTTTCTTCTTCTTCTTCTTCTTTGCCTTCTTCTTCGCGCAAAGCGTCCAACAAGCCTTGAATGGACTCGAGTTTGGCTTCGATTTCGTCTTCGTCCGCGTCCGAGTAGTAGTGAACGTTTGAAAAGCCGTCGTCTTTGGAATTTTTGACCGCGTTTACGTAGTTGTAATAGGCGGCTAAATCCGAATTATCTGAATCATCGTCTCCGTCTTTTAAACTCTCTTCTTCCCTGCGTTCGGCGAGCGCGGCCGCTCGAGCGCTCTTCCTGAGCATCGCCAAAACCGCCTCCTCTTCTATGTCCTCCGCTTCCATCATCGTCATCGTAAAGTCGTCGTCGTCTGCTTCCATCTCGTCTTCGTCTGTGTCGGACGCCGAATACGCCGCCGCCGCCGACGACAAACAGTTCTTTTCGATGAACTCTTTCACCGTCCAACACTCTCGATTGTCCATTTTCTCCTCACGTTTGAGCCGTAACGTTCGTTTCCAACTCGCCGATTCGTTCGTTTTCTTCATCGTTTTGCTCGTCGCTTCCATCAAACGCTTCTGAATCTCCCTTCGATAGTTCGACGTCGATCTTCGCCCGTTCGTTTTCGTCGTCAAATTCGTTTTCCCCGTCGTCGTCTGAATCGTCGTCGCGTTTAGTCTCTCGTTTTCGTCTCTCTCTTTATTATTATTGTTAGTATTCTCATCTTTCCCAACCTCTCGTGAAGCCAAAGAAGAAGAAGAAGTCGTTTTGGTGGTCGTTCCGCTGATGAATTTCGTCGTCGTCCCGATCGATCTCCTCGACGAAACGAACGATTCAGACGACGACGACGACAAAGAAGAAGAAGAAGACAAAGAAGAAGAAGACAAAAAAGAAGCGTCTGCTGCTGCTCTCCCTCCTTTACTAATGAATACTCTTCTTCGAAGAAACATCATCGTCGTCGTCGTCATCTAAACACGTTTTGTCGGTAGTGTGTGTGTCAGTCAGTCCGTACACAGGTGAGACGATAGAAAGAAAAAATGATGCATGAATTTTTCATCTCCTTTTTTTTCTTTTTTTCTGTTTTGTTTTACAACACGCACGTTTCTCTCCTATATATCAGTCTATCAAAATCTGTCTAGTGTGACTATTTGAATTCTATTGTTTCGCCGCCGCTAATAAAATCGATCGTTTCTCGCTCTCGCTTCCCGAGGTTTCCTCGCGGTGCTTGACGTCCCCGGCAGTTGCGTAGACGAGTATACCAATCGCTTGTACCGTGAACGTGCCAACAAAAACCACAGCCTGCGTGGTAGAACTGAATCCACCCTCGAAGCCGAAGAAGCGCACCATGCCGACTAATAGACTCTGTTGTAATAAAACAACGTTGAACGTGCCAGCGTCGACGTATTTTAAAGCTCTGTATGCACTCGCAAAGGAAGCGAACAACGTCACCGAAGTCAATATGTATATCATAACGTCGTGGTGCTCTATTCTAGCGAAGAAGTTCATCAAAAGTTCGAAGTTCCACTTGTGCTCCGCGAAAATCGCTACTATCGCGAAAAGAGTGCCGTAAAATCCAAACGCGGCCAAAATTTCGTTTTGGTACACTCCGCTATCGATTGAATATTCCTGCAAAATATTCGTCGCCGAAAAGCAGATGGCGGCGAAAAACGCGAGCGCATCTCCCAGTCTCGGGTTTTTGTCCGGATGCGGTACGTTGTTACCCTCTTCATTTACCTCTAAACTGTCGCAGACGACGAGGAAGAGGAGAGCCGCCATGGACACGAAAGCGCCCACTACGTGCCGCCTAGAATACCTCCGATTCATGAAGAGAAACCCGAGAGTACACGAGATGGGCACCGTGGCTGTTTGAATAATCGTTCCCGACGTTACTGAAGTAAATTTGAAGCAAAGAATCGCCGAATAATTCCCTATAAAATCAAAAACCACCATCATGATGAGAGCGAGCGTTTTCTCGTTTGGCCGGCAACAGAGTCTGCTGAACTTTTTTGGATCTTTTTCGCCTTTTTCAACGTCAGCGACGACGCCGACGACGGCGGAAGAAGAAGAAGAAGAAGGAGAAGTAGTAGTAGTAGTAGTAGTAGTAGTAATACTTTCCATGTGTTCTCGGTTTCCTCCGACCAAGCCGGGAAGAAACGCATAACTGTCGTACATCTTATGCCTGCGAAGCTTCTTCTCCACGCCTTCGGACTGGTCGTAACGAATAACTTTATCGCTCGTCATTTTTCCGTGGTTGTTTACTTTTTCCTCTCCTCCGACTTCCTCTCCTCCTTCTTGATGTCGCTCTATCACCTGCAAAGGCGCAAACACGATCCAAAGCATGACGTACGCGGACAGAAGCGCGAAATATATCGATCTGTGCCTCTCGTCCAACACTTTACTGAAAATGGAAACCAAGGCGTATAATATCGCGGTGATGAACGCGTAGAACGTCCCTTTGACGTACGTCATGATGACAGCTTTAGCTCTTTTTTTTTAAAAAGCAAAATGTCTCGCGTATCGATGGTATCCTCGGTGTATCAGCGGTACGTTATTGTTGTTGTTGTTGTTGTTGTTGTTGCCATCAATCTCCAATTTTCAACACCATTTTAGTAGTACACATCACGGCTCGTTCTCATATGATGAGTTGCTCGTCAACGGCTCTACTTCTTCTTCTTCTTCTCAGAGAGAGATTCTTTCGCGAGCGACTGACTGGCCAAAAGAGAATACAACAGAGGAGGTTAAAAATAGAGAGATACAAAAGAGAGCGTTTTTTCTCGTCGTCGTCGTCAACTTAAGTTGCTCGCGTTTCTTCTGCGTGTTTGTCTTTGTGATGAGACGACGATGATGATTTTGCGAACCTTTTTTCTCTCGCGTCTCTTTTTCTTGGTAACACTAAAAATTTTGATATGCCACGCTTAGTAGTGGTGGTGGTGGCAGATTTTTAAGAAAAAGAGCATCACTTTGTGCGAGCAAATATCTAGGAAAGCGCGCGAGAGTCGAGACACGCGCGATACAGCACTCACGCACATATCAACTCTACCTATCGGTACAACGCGTAAAAAGTAGTATATTTCAATCGCGCGACGAAACGGCGACTGGAGAGTCATCCATATCAGCGTGACTTTTCGGGAATTAAAAAACTTCTTCTTCTTTTTTTCACGCGAGTCTTTTGTTGAGGGGACTCCCTAACAAACACACCCCGGACGGAGAATACGAAGAAGCGACGACGATACTAATAATGACGATACCACCGATAATATCAGCATGAGCGGAAGCGAAGTGAATTACGGCGCGACCGATGAGGAGGAGAGCGTCACTCGTCGTCGTCGTCCTTCTCTTTTCGCGAGGCAGGATTCCAACGAGTTCTCCTCCTCATCAATTAAAGCGGGAAGTACGGGAAGTTCAGATTTGGGAAGCGTGGTGACGCCTTCTGTGCGCTCGTTGAAAGTTGGCGGAAGATTTGGTTCTATTCACTCTCTGAGCGGCTTTGGGGGAAGTTTTGTCGCGGGCGATGGAGAAGAAGAGTTGGAGGAAGAAGATTTAGAATCCGGTTTGGGGAGGAGAAGAAGAAGTCAGAACAACGAATCGTTTTCGGATTTGGCCAGACGTCGAAGCGCGATGCGCAGACGAGGCCGAAGCAGCGAAGAAGGATTGTCGATTGCGTCCTCGGCGAGTTCGACAATCAGTTCGATATCGGTGTCGGTGAAGGGAAACGATAGAGTGTCAAACGCTGATACGCTTCTGGAGAAAGTAGGAGAAGACAAACAGGAAAGACAGTGCGCGCCACACTGTGCGCCACACATCTTCGTCTGGGGGATCCCAGGAGCTTTGTGTGCCACATCGTACGCGTTGTACAACGTATTTATCAAACTGGGAAGCTACTCGATTTCACCGGTGTTGGGAGGAGTTATTTTACAATTCGTTGCGTGCTTATTAGGTGTCGGTCTCTTAGTATTCGATCGGAGGAAAAGCGAGTACAACGTCTGGCAAGAGTTGAAAGAGTCTGACAGAGTTGGTATGATATGGTGCTGCGGAGCGGGTCTCGCCGTGGGGACGGCTGAAATGTTGAGCTTTTATGTCTCGTCTTTAGGCGTCTCAGCGTCTCAATCGATACCTGTAATCATCGGAGGGTCCGTAGTGTTTGACGTCATCCTCGGCGTCTCGTTCTTGAATGAAAGTTTCGGTTTGAAAGCGATGCTAGGCGTTCCTGTCATCGTAGCAGGTATTAGTAGCGTCGCCTCGTCTGTTACTGGAACGGAAGGTGGCAGCGTGACAATTGCGGCATTGTTGGGCTTCGGCAGTTCCTCTCTTGCCGCAAACGAGACGGTAGAATTAGAATTGGTTGATTGGATAGGACCGGCGATTGCTTGTGCGATGGCGTACGCTTTGTATAATGTTTTCATAAAACATGGATCGGATACTATGAATCCTGTTCTTGGCGGGGTCATTTTGCAAATCGTTGCCATGATTCTGGGTTCATCTTTTCTGGGCATTCTTCTTCGCGCCGGTTTTTCTGAGATCTTACATTACGACATAAAAGGTATTTTCTGGGCGTGTATGGCAGGCTTCTCGGTTGGGACTGCGGAAATATTGAGTTTTTACGTCTCATCTCTCGGCGTTCCCGTCTCCATTTCGACTTCGACCGTTGTAGGCGGGTCGGTCGTTTTGGGCTCATTAATAGGCTGGATTGCTCTTGGAGATATAATTACCTTTGGTTCTGGTTTCGGCGTTCTTTTTGTTTTATGTGGCGTTATTTCGGTTGCTATGGATGCGGGCGATCACGATGAGGATGAAGTTATATCGGACGATGGTGCCAACGTGTCGAGTAAAACAATCGGCGGAGATGGAACTGTAAACCAGTACAATGATTTCTTTAAAAAGGTACTGGATCGAGAAAAGCAGGAAAGCCCAGAGCAAGGTAAAGGCACGGACGCGATCATGAATCCTGCTGCGTTGGAGAAGAAGAACAATCGATATATTCCCGCGATAGATTCAATTAACGAGGAAGGTTCCGTGCATCGTCCAACTTCTCCGATGCTTGCTCGCTTTCTCGTTGGTACGGACCCGCTTGCCGCAGAAAACTTGGAAGACTACTACTTCGGGAAACCGTTTGCTGGATTGAGTTCGGACAGTGAAACCGACTCATCGAGAAGGTGATCGTTCAGATTGTCGTGAATAGGGGGTAAATCAGAGTCAAGTTCATAATAAAATGTACACATAAATAGTAGAAAACGTGCACAGATTGCAGCACGGTCACGTTGTATATAATAAAGTATTTTCAAAATTCATCAATTTCCATATGGCGTTTTCTTGTCTCGTGCGAGTTTGAGAAGGACTTCCCCATTTTGTGTGCTGAGTCTCCCCCTGCTGACTTTTCTCGATCTCTCTTCTTTCAAAAAATTTCAAAAAACCTCTTTTGCATGCAAACTTCTCTCGTCACAAAAAAAAACTCTCCCCCTCTGTTTTTCTTCTTTTATTCAGAGTGTCGTCTCTCGCTCTTGATCCTTCTTCTTCTTCTGTCGTTGAGTAGTTTTAATAGTGCCTTCATTTTCTCACGTTTGAGAAGACGGAAAGAAGAGTGTTCTTCTTCGAGTAATACGCACACGTATATTTAAAAGCGCACAAAGGCTGTTTTTGCTTCTTCTTCTTCTTAAGGATAATAATAATACTACTACTACTAAGATGATGATGATGAAAATGATGATGAGCCAACACCACCACGAACAAGTTTCGTCTCAAACCACAAAGTTCAAATCATTTTTGAACAACAACGCATCGAAAGAGTTGAGAAGATCACCCACAAAAGTAGTAAACAGATTAAGTAAGAAAAAGAACGAGCACAACAACAGAAGAAAACAACATCACGCTAGAAGAGATGTGACGAGAGCGTGCGGGATCATCGGCGTGATGACGCACGAGAACAAAGTTTCCGCGGAGTTATACGAAGGGTTACTGATGCTCCAACACAGAGGGCAGGACTCGGCGGGGATGGTCACCTCGGACGGAAGTCGATTTAAAGAGAAGAAAGATAACGGGTTAGTGAAAGACGTTTTTGATAAAAGGACGATGAACTATTTAGACGGGAACATCGGGTTAGGACACGTGAGGTATCCTACGCAAGGCGGTTTATCCGCGACGGAGGCGCAACCGTTTTTCGTCAACTCGCCGCTCGGGATTTATTTAATCCATAACGGAAACTTGACCAACACGGACGAGTTACGATTGAGGCATTTGAACGCGAGACACATGAGAACGAATTCGGATTCGGAGGTTTTGTTAAACGTCTTCGCGGAAGATTTACAGAGAGAAATTAATTTGCACCCGCTGAGAGACCCGCACGTGCAAATGTTTGACGCGGTGACGCAAACGATACAAAAAGTAAGAGGGTCGTATTCAGTGATTTCTTTGGTCAACGACGTCGGTTTATTCGCGTTCAGAGATCCGAACGGGATTCGTCCGTTGGTTTTAGGTCAAAGAGTGAACAAAGATGGGAAGGATGAGTGGTGCGTGGCGTCGGAAGACGCGGCGTTTGGACCGCTCGGCTTTAAATTTGTCCGAGACGTGAACCCGGGGGAAGCGATTATCATCACCAACGACGGGAAGATGGTGTCCAGACAGTGCGTGGCCGGGGACGCGTGTCCGTGCATTTTCGAGTACATTTATTTGGCCAGGCCAGATTCTACCATGAATGGTATTTCGGTATACGAATTCCAACTGGATTTAGGTCGAAGATTGGCGCAACACATCACCGAGCGAGGGTGGGACATCGACGTCGTCGTCCCTGTTCCAGACGGGAGTCGCCCGTCTGCGATTGAAATCGCGAGCGCGTTGAATTTACCCTACCGAGAAGGTTTAGTCAAGAACCGATACGTCGGGAGAACGTTCATTATGCCAGATCAAAGAACGAGAGAGTTATCGGTGAGACGAAAATTAAACGCCATGCGATCGGTGTTCAACGGGAAAAAAGTTTTGTTGGTGGACGACTCGATCGTTCGCGGGACGACGATGAACCAAATCGTAAACATGGTTCGAGACGCCGGGGCGAGTAAAGTGTATTTGGCATCGTCTGCACCTCCAGTGCGACACCCAAACGTGTACGGCGTCGACATGCCGTCTCGCGAAGAGTTTGTCGCGAACCAACGAACGGAAGAGGAAGTGTGCGAAGTCTTAGCCGCGGACGGGTTGATTTACCAAACCGTGGAGGATTTGTTACAAGCCGGTAAGACCATGAACCCAAACATTAGCCGATTCGATGCGTCCTGTTTCGATGGCGACTACATCACGGGCGACATCGACGAAGAGTATTTGGAGGATTTGTTAGCCGATCGAGGTTTAGGCAAAGTCGGCGCGGTTAAAAGCCTTTGATTTTTATGAAGAAGAAGAAGGAAAGAGAGAGAGAGAAAGAGAGAGAAAGAAAGAAAGAGAGAGAGAAATGTGCGATTATATACAAACCGTTTCGTGTTTATTATATATATTATACAATCTATATTGAAGCGTAGGTAAAATCTTCTCTCCCTTCTAATAGCTCTTCTCTCTAACTTTTGATCTCCTCCAAGACCTGTAACACGTCTTCCGCTCTCGATCTCGTAAACGCGCCGCCTCTCTCCATTTCGATGTACTCCACGATACCGTCTTTTACGATCATCGCGTATCGTCTACTTCGCACTCCTAAGCCTTTATCCATCAAATCGAGTTCGCACCCTAACTTTCTCGTAAAGTCGCCGCTACCGTCGCCGCACATCAGCACGGGAGCGGCGCCGACAGCCTTCCCCCACGCGTCCATGACGAACGCGTCGTTCACGGACACGCACGCGATAAGATCGCACCCGGCTTGTTTCATTTTCGCGGCTAAGTCGATAAACCCTGGTAAATGCTTATTCGTGCACGTGGGTAAGAACGCCCCGGGCACGGCGAACACGACGATCGTTTTTCCTTTCGAGCATAACTGAGACGTCTCGATCGATTGTAAGTTGCCTTCGTGATCGAAATATTGCAAGGAAGAAGTTGGAATCCGGTCGCCTTTTTTAATCAATTGTTGGTGGTGTTCACGTTCGTGTTGTTGTTGTTGTTGTTTATCTTCTCGTTCGTTCGGGTACGCGACGGCTTTGGTGGAGACATCGAACGCACGTCGAGAAGACGTTTTTGTCGTTTTTGTCGTCGTCAAATGCGGCGGCGACGAAAGGAAGGGACGACGACCCTTCGTCGGACGCTTTTTTTCATCCGGTGACGTAAATGTTTTTCCTCCGTCTGCTCCGCAACAACAAAAACAAAGAGAAGAACAACATTGTTGTTGTTGTTGTTGTCGTCGTCTTCTTCCAACATCATCTCCTTCTTCTCGTCCTCTTAAACGTAAACCTGTTGTAATTCTCGTCGCTCCTCGAGCCGTCGGCAGAGAAGAAGCAACGACAGAAAACATTCGTTTGTTTGTTTTTTTTTGATGAAAGGGCTGCTCTGTCTCTGTCTGTCTTTTTTTGACGCAAACTGAAAATCTTTTTTTTTTTGCTCTTTTTTGCTTTTTTTTTTGTGGGTTGTGTCTCAGAAAAACAAAATATCATCGTTACATTTGTACACTGAACGCGCGTTGTCTCTTTTGTGGTTCACTTCTTTTCAAGAATACTACTACTAATAACAATAATAAGAAGAAGAATTAAAAGTCGTAGGAATACACTCTTCGACTTCGATTCAGGCGACGACGACGATTCAAACGAAGAGGATCAGAGAGAAGAGAGAGATGTTTTATTCTTCCGAGGAAGAAGAGAAAGACGGACTTTTGATTCAAGATGTTGAAAAGAAGAAGAAGAAGATTTCTTCTTCTTCTTCTTCGATGACGATGACGACCACGATGTTCGTTTTGGTTTTACTCTTCGTCACGTATGCTACTACGACTACTAGGACGAGTACTGCTACTACTGCTGCTCTCGAGAGGCCGAGGGTAAGAAGCCTGAGTAATGGTGATGCATTCGTCGCTGCTGGGAACGCGGGGGTGGATGCTTCAGGACAGGCTCTTAATACTAATACTAATAATAAAAATAAGAAGAAGAAAGCGACGATATCAAAGACAGCAAAAGAAATGAATAATAATAATAAAGATGATCAACAACAACAACAAGAACAGCAACGATTCAACCCGTTAGTTATCGTTCAACGCGACAACGAGAAAGACTATCAAGATTTGAAACGCATTCAGAAAGTCTTCCCGAATGCGAATTCAATCTTCGGCGTGAACGCCGGACAGTGGCCGCAGAACCTGGAAGACGCCGAATACGGTTTACAGCCCTTGAGGATATTCAACCGCGAGAATTTCAAGAGTCTCACGTGGAAAGTAGATGATAAGAGGAGAAATCCGGATAATTTAAAAGGCATACAGTGGATCGCGTCGATCGATGAACGCAATCCAAAGACTGGGAAGTTGGGCGACGGACGGATGCCAATCGCGCATCACATCGGATGCATGTACGCGCACTTCAACGCGTGGCGAGCGGTGGACGATATGGCTTACGATAAAGGAAACGATAAAATCTATCCCGCTTGGATTATGGAAGCCGACGCGTACGTGGACGAGAACCAAATGAAACCGAGAATGACTCGATTACTTCAAAACGCGCCGAAAGATTACGACTTTTTGATGATGAAGAGAGAGCTCTTTTTAGGGATTTGCGGTCCAGATAGACCGGAAAATTGCAAACGGTCGGAGAATTTCATTCGTTTAGGCGCACCGGGACCGAATCAAGAACCAGTTCGAGATGGGTACGAACGAAGAATGTATTTCTATTATTGGCCTTTGGATGGCCCGGGCGCCGGTTTGTCGTCCTACGCAATCGGTCCAGATTTTTCATATAAAGCGTTCAATTTCATCTCCCGGAAAGGAGCGGACATGATCGATGGTTTCTTATTCGGTAAGCTATGCCGAGACGACTACGTCTCCGAAGATGCCGCGAGCCCGGGGAATTTTTTGTTACCGGAAATTGGCTCCGCGTTGGTTAAACCGAGAACGAAAGAAACGAACACGAAAGACAACAAGTTGAAAGTGTTGAATTGCTATTTGCTCGGCGACGTCGAGTTGGTGAAGAAAGACGCCGACGACGAAGAGGCGTCTCTCGGTAACGACGAACAAGAGAACGTCGAAAACGAGAAAATCGACGACCCGGTGACTCTTTTCAAAGCGAAAGTGCACCAGGAAACGTCAAGAAAAGCGTCGCCCGATGACGAACAACAACAAAAAGACATCGACGTGACGATCGAAGCGAGCAAACCGACCGAGTCCTCCTCCCAAATCACCATCAAAACTGGGGATGCGTCCATTTCGCAAACCATCTCAAACAACAACGATGGCACGTTTTCCTTCGAAGTGAACGAGAATAATGTCGACGGACAAGAAGAAGGCGAAACGAAAACGGAAAAGATCACCGTGGACACGACGCAGATGCCCGGACCTTACAACGACCTGTTCTCGAGCGTCATGAACACCATGGCCAGTGGTGGAGGACCGTTTAATTTACTACAAGAACAAGAACAACGACAAGAACAACAACAACAACAGTAGCAGTAAATGCTACTGCGTGTGCATAATGATAAGTAGCATCGACATCCTCTCCCCGATGATGTCGAGAGTTGTAATAAAAATGTATATACTACCTTCCAAAGGTCTAATAAAAATCGCCACTTTAACACACGAAAGAGAACAAAACAACAAACTCATCGTCGTTAGAAAAATACATACCTTTTACGAATGCCGCTTCCGTCTCGCCTCCAAGTCCGCCACGAGGGCTTATCCATCGTCATCTTAGGCGCGACTGGAGATTTAGCCTCGAAGAAACTCTTCCCGTCTTTGTTCAACCTCCACTCCGCGGGTTTTTTACCAACCAGGACTAAAATATTCGCCTCTTTGCGAAGGAAAAGCAAAACTGAAATCGAGTTCAAAACGGAATTGACGGAACACATCAACCGGGTTTGGAAACCGCCGGATGGGTCGAACGCGACGAAACCGACCAAAGGTTTGATGGAGGAGTTCTTAGAGGACGTGGAGGTGTGTTATTTGGACGAGGAGTTTCTTTCAGAGGAAGAAGAAAAGAATAAAAAGAAGACGACCGTAGTAAATGGTCGAGGCGATGGAGGAGGAGAAGAAGAAGACGAAGAAGAAGAGGACGAGGAATCGGATTCGGAATCCGGTCTTCATGGTAGTAAAGAAGTGAACGAAGAAACGATGAGACAAAATTATCGATCCATTCATTCGATAACGAAGCACATTGAATCGTGGGAGAAAGAAAACGAAGACGCGCCGGCATCGAATCGAATGTGGTATTGCTGTTTACATTCGGATTTTATCGTCGACTGCGCGAACCAAATCCACTACTTCACGAGGACGAGGAAGGTGCATTTCACGGATCACACGCAAGCGGAGATGAAGATGAAGAAGAAAGGATGGACGAGGTTAGTTCTGGAAAAGCCGTTCGGTAGAGATCGAAAGACGTGCGAAAAGCTGAACGTGAAGTTGAGCAAACGATGGCCCGAGAGCGATTTGTTCCGCATGGATAGGTATTTAGGTAAAGAAGTGATTGAGAACTTGTTGGTGATGAGGTTTGCGAATCGATTGTTATCGCCGATTTGGAATCGAGATAACGTGGCGAACGTACAGATTATATTCAAAGAACCGTACGGCGCGGAAGATCAACAAAGAGGGGATTATTTCGATAAGAATGGGATCGTTAGAGATGTCATGCAAAACCATTTGTTGCAAATTTTAGCCGTGCTGGCGATGGACGCGCCGGTATCGTTAGATCCGGAAGATATAAGAGACGCGAAGTTGAAAGTTTTGAGACAAGTGGCGATGAGTAATGATAAATTTGACGTGTTGAAAAACACCGTCGTCGCGCAATACTCGAAGTCGAAAAACGGGAAGCATTTGGGCTACATGGAGGAACGCCCGGAAAATTCGAAAACCACGCCGACGTTTATCATGGCGGTGTTGAAATTAGCCAACGATCGATGGGATGGGGTGCCATTTATTTTTAAAGCCGGGAAAGGGATGAACGAAAAGAGGTCGGAAATTAGAGTGCAGTTGAAGGAATCCCCCGGGGATGTTTTCGGGAGAGACGACGACGAATCTCGATTACACGCGGCCGGGCCGAACGAGTTTGTTTTGCGCATGCAACCGAAAGAGGAGATGTACATGAAAGTGACGATTAAAGAACCCGGGTTAGGAGTCAAACCTACGGCTTCGGAAATGGAATTGAGTTCGAGATGGAAAATGGAACAGGCGAGGAAAGATGCGTGCGGGGAAGCTCCTCGACGCGCCTACGATCGATTGATATTGGACGTCATCAACGGGAACCAATCGCATTTCGTGAGGAACGATGAACTCGAAGCCGCGTGGGCGGTGTGCGATCCGTTGGTTTCCGCGATTGAGAGCGGGTATTTGCCGATGACTACGTATTCATACGGTAGTCGAGGACCGAAAGAGGCAGACGAATTGAGAACGAGGGCTGGGCATTTACCGTCGCATTTGGTCGAGAAGGATTCGGTGCCGCTGTTGAACGCGGAATACGATACGTTGCCGGGCGAGGAGGACGGCATGACGGAATCTTTAGCGAGTAAATTATCGAACGCGGTGTACGTTTCTGAACCCGTCGTGAAAAAGAATAAGCCAGTGAATGAAGGCTACGCGTTGAGTCCGAGAGGATACCGATCCGGCGACGTGAGTCCTCAACAACAAAGGTCGCCGAGACATAGTCAAATGAATGCGCGTCCCTCGACGCAATGGATTTAAGTATAGAAGTAGAGTATCGTCGATAGATGATACGCATTAGTTGCATGAATAATTTGTTTTGTGTTTATTTAGTACGTATTAATATTAGTCTAAGTCTTCCGCACTACCCGCCGCCGGTTTCGCATCTTCTTCCATCGGCGCATCCTCGCCCTCGGCCGCCGCCGCACCAGCATCGCCATCCTCCATCTCCGCGTCGCCATCGAGTTTCTCTTCCTCTTCACCCTCTTTCTTTTCTTTCTTCTCTTCCTTCTTCGGTTTCGGTTTTGGTTTTGGTCTCGATAAAATCGGCGTCGCGAAGCGCTCCAACACAGATCGTTTCTTCTCGATGTCCTCTGATTTCAACACACAATCGTCGGTTTTCTGTAAAGCGGATTGTAATTCGACTTTTTCAGCCAACCATTTTGCGGCATCGTCGCACTCTTTTTGCACTTTCTTTAAGTCTTCGGCGTCGATGTGCGCGTGCGCTTCATCTTGAGACGTTTGTTTGATCATTTGACACGAAGATTCTAAGGCGGCAATCGCGCCCGGTCGTTTGTGTTCTTCGTTGTATCTCTCTTCGATCGGGTTACCAATAGTGGATAACTCTTCGAGTTTTTTTACGTAAACACCTTTGGTCTCGTCTTCGCCGTCTTCGTACAACCAGTCTTCGGTGTTGTTCAACAACTCTTTGAACGAGGTTCTCACGTCTTCCTTGACGTAATCGAACAACTGTCCGCCTTCTTCCAACTTTGAGCGCATGGAGTACACGTACGCCTCGACCGCGTTCTTTCTCTCTTTCGTCTCTTCCATGACCTTGTCTTGCAACGCCATGTCAAATTCTTCTTGCTTGCACTTTTCGAGCACTTTGTCCGGTAAACCGCCCGTGTACGTCGATTTGATCGGCACGTCCGTTTTCTTCGTTTTCTTTTTGATCTCAATCTTAAATTTCGGTTTCGTTTCTTCTGGTTCCTCCTCCTTGGCAGCTTCCTCTTTTCCTTCCTCTTTCTGTTCTCCGTCCTCCCCACCTTCTTCGCCGCCTTCGGTTTCCATCTTTTCGCTCGCATCCCCCTCTGTCTTCTTCGGTTCTTCTTTTTTCTTCGGTTCTTCGACAATCGGCACTTGCACCTCTTCCTCGTACTCCTCCCACACTTGCGCTTCCGTGCACTCGACTAAGCCGTTCAAGTTCAATTTCACCTTCAATTTGACGTTGTGCTTGTCTTTGCCTTTCGGGACGGCCGGTAACGGTCCGATATCGAATGTACCCAACGAAGATTCCTCGGAGGATTCGTCCGTTTTCGTCGTCGCTTGCACCGTGAACTGTTTCGCTTTCAAAAACGTCATTTGTTTCGTGCTCGGAATCGGATTATATTTCTCAAACAATTCCACGTCTTTCACTTCGCCTTTCGCGTCTCCCGGCCAGGACATTTTGACCGGGAACGCGAACGCGTCGATGACGTCGAACTCGCGCACTCTAAACAACGGCGAGAGCATGGCGCCTTGCAACGCGCACCCTCTGGCCACAGATTCCGAGGCGTTCAACGTTCTCGAGATTGGCTTTTGGAAGAAATCCTCCAACGCTTTTTGAATCGATTGAATTCTCGAGGCGTTACCGACCAATTCGACCGAGGCGATGTCGGCAATGTCCAACTTGGCATCGACCACCATTTGTCGAACCGGACCCATCAAACCGTTTAACTCGTTTTGTGCCAACTCTTCCATCTTATCTCTCGTAATCATCGATCGCACATCAACGTCGTTCATGAGACACTCGATGTTAATCGGCGCTTCTGGGTTCGCCGACAATACTTTCTTAGTCTTTTCGATGGCTGATTTCAAACGAAAGCTCGCGCGGGGATTCGATTTGACGTCAATTTTGAACTTCTCCTTGAACTCCTCGCAAAAGTGGTGGAACATCGCGTTATCAAACGCGCCGCCACCTAAGTTTGTATCGTATCCAGTCGAGAGCACTTTCAAACCTTTCGAAGTGAATTCAACCACCGAACATTGCATGGCAGAGTGCCCGATATCCACAAACGCCACTCGTACCGGTTTCTCCGTGAACTCTTGCGTCTTGAAAATGCCGTACGCCAACGCCGTGGCGGTCGTTTCATGCATCAATCGCATGACGTTCAACCCACAAATGCTCGCCGCATCAATCATCGCGCGTCTTTGCACGTCGTCAAAGAAAATCGGCACGGACAAAACGCAGTCGGTAATTTTAATCCCCTCGTTATCCAACTCGGCGATTCTCTTCAGATCGCTCAAAATCATCCCCAACAACTGCTCCGGCGAAAATTCTCTTTGTTTCCCCATATACTCCACGGTAACGATGATATTATCCGTCTTCTTGTCTCCCTTCACTGGATACAAGAATTCCTTGATGTCTTCTTGGACAGTTGGGTCGGAAAATTTCTTCCCGATTAAGCGTTTCAAGCACGCGACCGTATTCGTCGGTTGCATGTTGATCTTATCGCCAGCCGCGCATCCAACGAATCGTTGCCTATTTTATTATTATTATTAAGAAAAGAGAATTAATGTGGTGAGTGCGTGTTGTGATTCGCGAGCGCGACGAGAGAGAAAAAGAGAAAGAGAAAGAGAGAGAAACTTTGCGAAAGAAAAACTCCTCCTCTTTTCCTCTGAACTCTGTGTCTGTTGATGATGATGCTTTGATCAAACGAAACGTCGTTTCCAAAAAAGATGAAAAAAAGAAGGAAAAAAGAAGGAAGTTTCTTTTTCTTCTTTCGCCGGCTGCCTCTTGCACCTCTCTGCTTCGGTCGATTCACTCCGATCATTTTCATCATCATCAATATCATCATCAGATTCTTACTGAAACCAATGAATAACGAATACACAAACACTTTATTTCAAGTGGCTCTGATGCGCGCGCGCTGCTCGTAGAAGAAGAAAACGGCAACGAAAGTTTCGAAATTTGATCGTCTCTCTCTCGCCTCCACACTTCGACGAAACGACAAGACGATGAGAGAAAAAAAATCATCATCATCTAATATAAAAACGAAGAATACTAAACGCACTTGTCCCCAAAATTGATCAATGAAGGCGTCTCCCGTTTAGACTCTTCGTTCATGACGACATCGATGCCTTTCCGTCGCGCGAGCGCGACCACGTTCGATTTCGATCCGAAATCAATCCCAGCCACAGACATTATTTATACGTGAGATTTGATGATGATTTGTTCTTGTTTTGTGGTGTTTCTGTGACGACTGAAGTTGACTCTCTTCTCTGCTTATTAAAATGGAGAAAAACGCTTTCACATCAAAAATCACACGAGTTCTCTCCTTTTTTTTCTTTTTGGTTTGTTGTTTTTTGGCTGCTTTTTGCTTCTGAGCTTTTCTCTCTCTCTCTCTCTCACTCTCTCTCTTCCCTTTCCTTCTTACACACAAAAACAACAACATGCCTATTATAATGTCTTCTAAAAGGGTGGTGCGTCGTTTACGTCGTCGTTTACGTCTTTGTCGTCCGTAAAAGTCCGTCGTCCAAAGTTTCCTTTTTCCTCTCTTTCTTCTTATATGTGTATAACACACATACACATCCAATGAGGAACGCTAAAATTCTGTACTGAAAGCCATTGAAAGAGCATCGCTCTTCGTGAAACTTGAAATCATATAGTTTGTGCTATCTGAGGATATATTATGTGTGTGTGTGTGTGTGTGTGTGTGTATACCGCGTCGTCGCGTTTTTTCTGCTCTCACTCTGTGTGTGTGCAACAAAGTCGTCCGTAACGGAACGGTGTGTGTGTGTGTGTGTTCTAATAACTGTCAAACACCACAAAACTAACTGTCTCTCTTCCTCTTTTCCTCTTTCATCAACTCAAGCAGAATAAAAACAAAAGAGTATTCTGAAGATGGTATTCTTCGCGGCAGGTACTTCGGTTTTAGGAGTCGGGTATTTCTGGGTCGCGTTCATCGTAGCGTCTGTTTTGGGACAAGTGAACGTCCCGTTCCTTTCAAAGTTTGTGCGCGATACGGCGAAGCGAGGCAAGACGAGAGGCGTCAACTTTGAAGAAGACGACGATACATCGAAAACGAAACGAATCTTATTAAACGTTCCGCACGCGTGGTTCACGCACTTCTACGTCGTCGGTACCACTTGGAACGCGTATACTTTGTTGCGATGTATTCAATCAAAGAGAAATAGTATTGGTGTGTTTTCATTCGCGAAGGCGGTCTTAGGAGACTCGAGCGGCGAGCTTCTCGCGAGCGTCTTGTTTCAGTTTCACGTCACGCGACGGTTGATGGAATCTTTGTTCGTCAAAGTGAACAAGAAGAAGGCGCAAATGCACGCGATTGGATACGTTCTAGGTTTACTCTATTACGTGTGCGCGACTTTGAGCTTAAAAAGTAGCAACGAAGAAAAGGGAGAAAGAAAAGCCGACTTTTTTTTCGCCTCTCTTCTCTTCTTCTACGCCAATTGGAAGCAATACGAGTGCCACGTGTTACTCCGGAACGCTCGCTTACAAACCGACCGGAGAGATCAATACGCGCAAATAGATTCCGGTTTGTTCTCCTTAGTCGCCTGTCCGCACTACTTTTTCGAGTGCGTTTTGTATTTCAGCCTTTGCGTTATACTCCGGTTTTCAAAGTCGAGCGCTTTGATGTTCCTCGCGGTTTGCGGAAACTTGAGCGTAGAGGCTAAGAACCACTTGATTTGGTATCGTCGCCGAATTAAAGGCTTTCCCAGACACAGGAAAGCTATGATGCCGTATTTGTATTAATTCTTCTTAATAAGTTTCTTCTTATATACCAGTAGTTTGTTGTTGTTGTTGTTGTTAAATAATGTTGTTAGTGATAGAGAGAGAGAGAGATATTTTCGTTTTCGAGAAAAAAAGAAAGAAAGAAAGAAAGAGACGCTTTTTCGTCCGTCGATCGACGAGATCCCCCTTTATCTTTTATCTTTTTCCTCTGTCTGCGTTATTATATTATTAGACAATCACCAATCAACTCCATTATAATAAAACTCTATATTATACTATGTTAGCTTCAACCAGTGGCGGTGCGTTGTTCTCTCTCGTAGCATGCGTTCTCTTTCCTTTCGATGACTTTTATCTCGTCGACGATCTGTTTTCTGTCTTCTTAACGAAAAGAAGAAGACAACGGTGTCATCGTCATCATCACGCCGCACTCGTCTCCAATCCAATCCCTAGAAGAAGTCCACCAGGGCGGCGTCCAAAATTTTACAACTCTTGACGACACGCGTTACAGAAAAGAGTACAGTATCATCCAGTCGTCGTCGTCCTGCACTCGTTCTCTCTCTCTCTCTCTCTTTGTGGCGCGTTCGTCCTAGAAATGTGCGTGTGCACAAACGCTGACTGACTCTTCTTTCGTTCTCTCTTCAATCAATACAGCGACGACGGCAACGTCATCAACGACCAACAACACCGGCGTTGCTGCTGCTTCCTGGGGGAAGTTGTCCTTCAGACGAAGTCATCAAAATGCAACGACGACGAATAACAAAAACGTTAAAGTCCGAGGACAACAAACTTTAAAACAACTGAGAAGAAGATCAAACTTAACCATCGTCAACGTGGCCACGCCGTCGAAGAAATCGTCTGCGGAACCACCGAAAGAACCGAAAAGGTCCGCGGTGGAAATCATCAAAGAAAACTCGGATTTTTTACGCCACCCTCTGATTGAGCAGTTGGCGACGCCGGAGACGTTCATTTCCGAAGACGCCGCGCAATTGTATAAGTTCCACGGTGGATACCAACAAGACGATCGCGAGAAGAGATCGTTCGGGGAAGGAAAATTTTACCAATTCATGATGCGAACGAAACAACCGGCTGGTTTAGTCTCGAATAAGTTGTATTTAACCATGGACGACTTGGCGAATACGCACGGGAACGGGACGTTACGTTTGACGACGAGACAGACCTACCAGTTGCACGGTATTTTGAAACAAGATTTGAAGCAAACGTTTAGAACGGTCATTCAAAACATGGGGTCCACGTTAGGCGCGTGCGGGGATATTAACCGGAACGTGACCGCGGCGCCGTGTCCGGACAAGAAGAACCCGAGTTACGAAATCGCGCAAACGCTTGCGCTCGACATCGCGGAACTGTTAGCACCGCAATCGGGGGCGTATTACGACGTCTGGCTCGATGGAGAACAAGTCATGACGGTGGAAAAGCCTGAAATTACGAAAGCGAGAATGGATAACTCCAACGGGACGAACTTTGAAGGAAGCCAAGAACCGATTTACGGGAGTCTCTTTTTGCCGAGAAAGTTCAAGATTGGCGTCACGGTCCCCGGGGATAATCACATCGATTTCTTGAGTAACGATATCGGTATTTGCGTCGTGAACGATGCCGGCGGCAAACACGTCGGGTATAACGTCTACGCCGGCGGCGGTATGGGACGCTCGCACAGAAACAACGAAACTTTCCCGAGAATCGCATCGCCGATTGGCTACGTCGATAAAGATGATATTTTTTACGCCGTCAAAGCTATCGTTTGCACACAAAGAGATTACGGCAGACGGGACGACAGAAAACAGTCCAGATTAAAATATCTCGTCCACAGCTGGGGCGTCGAGAAGTTCACCTCGGTCACGGAACAATATTTCGGCAAGAAGTTTCAACCGATTGCGCCGTTGCCGGAGTTCGAATTTAAATCGTACCTCGGGTGGAACGACCAAGGCGATGGGAAGTTATGGTACGGTGTCCACGTCCAAAACGGTCGCTTAAGAGGTGAATTGAAAAAAGCCTTGAGATTGGTCATCGAAAGATACGAGTTACCGGTGCGTTTGACCGCGCAACAAGATTTACTCTTGTGCGACGTCGACCCGAAGTGGAAGGATGACATTCACCAAACTTTGAAAAACGCCGGTTTGAAAGATTTGGACGACATCGAGCCGAACGACCAGTTATCCATGGCGTGTCCGGCGTTGCCTTTGTGTGGCTTAGCAATTACCGAAGCCGAGAGAGGTTTACCGGACATCAACAAGAGACTTCGCGAGGTCATGGAAACCGTCGGCTTGACGAAATCCGACGACATTATGATTCGCATGACTGGTTGCCCGAACGGGTGCGCGAGACCATACATGGCCGAACTCGGTTTCGTCGGCGATGGCCCGAACTCATACCAAATCTGGTTGGGCGGTACCAGAAACTTAACCGGAATTGCCCGAGCGTACGAAGACAAGGTGAAGGTGGACGATTTGGAGACGTTTTTCGAACCGATTTTCGCGTATTGGAAACAAAATCGTAACAGCGGCGAAGAGTTTGGTCAGTTCGTCAACCGCGTTTCGTTTGAAGAAATGAAAGCGTTCTCGGGGTCATACGTCCCGGGACAACTCGTTTCCGCGGAACGATTGCCGAGAGTCATGGTCGAAAGAGCGGCGCTGGATAAATTGATCAAATACGCGGAAGAGAACAACACGACGCTGACTGCGGCGGCAACGAAAGCCATCATGGACTTGTAAATTCAATTATAAATTAAAATCAACATCTATCTATCTACTATATCAATACTAACTGCATCATTTTTATGTTACAACAAAATCGCGCGTATATAATACTCATCCCCTCATTCTTCCAACTCCGGTCGAGTTAACAAATACAACGACGGACCTAACACGGGTAATAAATAAAACAATGGGTTCACATCAGATGATGCTGATGATGACAACGACGACGAGCGTCTCTGTAAATCCTCCTGTATAGCCGTTTTCATCACCAACGACAAGACGATTAAATCGCAGGTAGACACGCACGCCAACGTCGATTGTTTCGTCAACAACGTCACAAACTCCGAAACCACCGCGGCGTCGAAAACGTGCGAGAACGCCCAGAAATATAAAAACCCACTAAACGCCGTCAACAACAACGCGTTAATTTTAGATTCGAGAATATTCTTGGTGATAAATCCTAAATCGGATTTCTTTACGCCGTTTATCACCGGCGTCCGGGCGATTAAATACGGTCCCAACGCGAAAAATCCGAGAGCGAACGACGCGCCGACGAAAAACTTCGGTTGCAACTTTGGCTGTTTTTCGCCACCGCCCGGAACGAGTAAACACGCGTACACCATAGGAACGACCCCTAAACTGTTAAACAAAGCCTCAAACAGTGGGTTCACTTGACCTTGAAACGGAGAGGAAACGAGTTGCGCGATTAAATCCGCATCGAACGACCCCACCGTCTTTGGTGCCACGAACGTCGCCACCGCGAGCAACGAAAACCACAAACCAAGAATTGCGAGTCGCTCCGAATCTTCCCAAAACTTGTATAACAACTTTTGTTGCTCTTCTTCTTCTTCTTTGTTGTTGTTATTCGTATTATTATTGTGGGCACGCGTCACAACTACTAATCTTTTATCCATCATCATCGTCATCATCTTTGTCGTCGTCACGCAGAAGACGCCGTTTCTTTTTCCCTCCTCCATCTTCTTCTTCTTCTTCTTTTGAATCGTCATCGCAAAACCACATCTTATCTTTCTGTTGATGTTGTTGTTATCACAAGAAAGTTTCGAAGTTGTTTTTGTTGTTCCTCTCACCACACGTAATGATAAAAGCGTCGTCATCTTTTTAACATCAACACACTCTTTCAAAGTGTTAAAAAATATAAGGAATTTTGAGCAAAAGTGGTGAAAGAAAAAAACAGAAGAGAGAACGAACGAAAAAATTCAAAAAATCATCTGAGTGTTTTGAGAGGTGAAATCCCCTACTTTATATCTGCTCCTTTGAACGTGCTCCTTTGAGCGCGTTTCACGAATATATGTACACATAATAAATAGACACGCGCGTTTTGTATTATACCTTTTTGTAACGGAGAGCTGCTTTGAGAGTTTTTGTACACGGTGGTTTACACCATCGTATAACTTTTAATCAATAGTAGTACCTACACGATGACGGTGAACGACGAAGTGATTGAGATTTCATCCTCTTCAGAAGAAGAAGAAGAAGAACAACAAGAAGAAGAATTAGTAGGGGAGGAGCGGGAAGAAGACGAAGAAGCAGAAAGCGAAGACGAAGAGGAAGAAGAACCATCATCATCCCCGGTGGTTCGGTGTGCAATTCGAACGACGAGAAGCGAAGAAAGAGAAGAAGAAGACAAAGAAGAAGAAGTGATTTTGATTGACTCCGACGACGATGAAGAAGAAGAAGACAAAGAAGAAGACAAAGAAGAAGAAGAACAACAACAACAACAAAAACGCTTCTTTAACATCGGCACGGAAGTTTTAATCCATAACATACTCAGTAAACCAGAATTAAACGGAAGAAAAGGAGAAATTATGGAGTACACGGGCGGGTTTGATCGAAGGTATTCGGTGAAAGTATTCGGTAACGTCTTGGCGTTGAAAGAGGTGAATTTGATTGATTTTAACACAGACGGAGAGAGAGCGATGGAAGTGATGTTACAAATACGCGCCGCGGAGAATCGAGATGATGACGACGATACTACTAAGAAAAGGAAAGGGATGATGGAAAACGAGGAGGATAACGTGATGTTGCCTACGCACAGAAATGATGACGTCTATGGAGAAGATGACGATGAATCACCCTTGTATAGAAGAATGGCGCCGTCGCCGCCGCCGTCGGAGTCGCCTCCGGCGAGAAGGATGGTACCGCCGCCGTCGCCGTCCACACAATTTACGCCGACGAGAAGTAAATACGCGCGAACGTTACCGTATGCGCACCCCGCGTATCAAAGTGGGAAAAGCAAAATGTTTGGTAAAATCACGTGCGTGTTAGATCACGACTTTGCGATTAAAAATGTCGGTAAAGCAGTCATGCAAGGTTTGGACGCGCCGAATGGGATTTCAGGCGTATCGAAAGACTATAAAAATCGATTGCGATGTACGTCGCGAACTTTATTGCCTATCCCCGCGAGCATCACGTGGATTCGGCATCCGGAGAAGGAACTGAGATCGAACGAAGAGTGCAGATTTATGTTGCAAGATTTGACGCAAATGCAAGTCGAGGAAGATCCGAGATTATACTGGTCGATGCGCACGACGTTGGTTTTAAACGGCGAAGAGTTTGTGAAACTCCTCGAAAAAGAGGAAGAAACGGAACGCTTGCAACACATACAGGACGGTTCTTTATCGGATGTTCTGTTGAAAGCGAAACGACGCTCGGACTCGGTTGGTATTCTCACGTTGTTGGTGTACGGATTAGACGATTACGTCTTGAAACGAACGAGGAAGGAGATGGCCCAGGTCGGCGCCAAAGACGCGTTCAACGATAAGTTTGTTTCCGCGATGAAAACGAAATTAATCGTACGCTCGGGCGGGTTTGGGAATCTAGGAAAGATTCAAGTCAAAGTAGTGGAGTGTTTAAACGAGCAAGCGGTCGTTGATAACATCATCGGCATGCACAGATGGTTAGCAGATCTTCCGTTTAAGAAGAACCACAACGCGATATCGGTAGGCGTCGTCGCCACGGTGGACGAGAAGAAAATTAAAAAATTGGACCATTTGAACGTCTCGTGGGTGAAAGCGCTGGCAGCGATATCGGGATTAGCCGAGGAACACGCGCACGTCGTCGCGAACCGCTTTCCAAGCGCGAAGAAGTTGATTGAACATTTCGAACGGTATAAAGACGATCGATATGGTGGTGAACACGTCATCGCGGATTTGAATAAATTTTCAAACAGACACCGCGACGGAAGGCAAAAGATTGGAATTGGAGTCGCGCAAAGGTTACGCGTCATGTTCAGTCAGAAAGCGAGAGCTGGTGATATATTGTAAAAGGAGGAGTAGATGTAGACGTAGAGTAGTAGTAGTAGTAGTAGTAGAATGCTTTTGTAAAAAAGTTTTATTTTGTAGCTCTCTAATACATTTTCAATGAATCTGCTATATGGGCGGCATCTAGAAATAATCAAACGATTTTATGAACCGGTCCGAAATCGTCGTCTAAATCGTCGTCGTCGCTCCAATCCTCAGACCATTCAATCGGAGGACCCTTGTTCGGCGTCGTGGTTTGCGACGAGAAAGCGCTTCTACTTCCACCACCGACACGCGGAGCCGGACCTCGCATCCAGCGTTCGTACTTAAACTTGGCGTACGCGCCAAGAAGTAAAATTGCAAATACTGCCACGAGAAAGGCAAACATTTGAACGTTGTACATCCCACTTTGGACGTTTGACATCATGTTATTAAAGTCTGGTAAGCCAACGGGCTTGCGAGATGACGAATAGGAATCATCGCTGTAATCAGAAGAGGAAGTGTAATCGTTCGTGTCCGATGCTGGTTCTAAATCAGCCTCGACTTCCTCCTTGTCCCGGAATCCACTCGCACGTTCTCTTCGAGAAAAAGACGACGACGACGAAGATACCTCTTCCCCTTCTTCTTGTTCTAATTCTTGTTCTAATTCTTGCTCTTCTTCCATCTTTTCCTCGTCTCGTTCTTCCTCTTCTTCTTGAAGCTCTTCACGAATGGCTTCTTCTTCTTTCTCTTCTTCTTTCTCTTCCTCTTTTTCTCCGCTATCGCCGCTTTCGGCAGAGAAGTCCGAGTCAAACGATGAATCGTTGGTGTCGTCGACGGTGCCCTCCTCCTCCTCCACCTTTTTCTCCTTCTCCTCCAACTCTTCTTTCTCTTCCTCGATCATCTCTTCTTCTTTTTTCTCTTCAAGAACTTCCTCCTCGCGAGTAGATTCTTCCTTTTCCTTTTCGTTCTCCTCCTCCTTATTAGGTGTTTCTTCGCTGTTGCCGAGAGCGGCGACTGCGGTCAAATCTTCTTCTTCTT
>Ga0209335_10000759_pt1 | contig 38561 bp, 40 predicted proteins | sample COG_09_FD_184753 | JGI IMG/M metagenome (GOLD analysis project Ga0209335, IMG submission 184753) | Pelagic Microbial community sample from North Sea - COGITO 998_met_09 (SPAdes) (version 2) | ecosystem: Environmental > Aquatic > Marine > Neritic zone/Coastal water | place: Helgoland, sampling...
CCACGTTGATAGGCTGGATGTGGAAGCGCAGTAATGCGTGTAGCTGACCAGTACTAATAGCTCAATTGGCTTGATTTATGCACTGAAAAAAATTTTATCAAATTTTAGATATTAATATTACCACTAAAATAGCTATTTTAGTTAGCACCAAGTTTTCAACAATATGCAGACAAGTTTTTATCATATAAATTAATGAAAATAATTAATCTGATAAAGAACTTAAGAACTGTATAAAATCTTAATGCAAAATTTTAAAAAACTATTATTTCTACTTAGTCCTAATGAGCGCAAACAAGCAGTTTTGTTATTATTCTCTATTTTAATAATGGCTTTACTAGACATGATTGGTGTGGCTTCTATTTTGCCGTTTATGGCAGTTTTAACAAACCCCAGTCTTATTGAAACAAACATAGTTTTAAATAGTATGTTTCAAACTTCAAGTATATTTGGAGTTGAAAATAATCAACAGTTTCTCTTTGCTTTAGGTGTTCTAGTATTTGTAATGTTAGTTTCGTCACTCGCATTCAAAGCTCTAACGATTTATTTTCAAGTAAGATTTGTACAAATGCGTCAATACAGTATTGGCAAACGTTTAGTTGAAGGATATTTGCATCAGCCTTATAGCTGGTTTTTATCCCGTCATAGTGCTGAGCTTGGAAAAACTATTTTATCAGAAGTATCCCAAATAGTTGGAGGTGGCTTAAATCCATTGATGGAATTGATAGCCAAAAGTATGGTTACAATTTCACTTATAGCTTTATTAATTATAGCAAACCCAAAACTTGTACTAATAATAAGTGTTTCACTTGGTGGAGCTTATGGGTTTATATTTTATTTCACACGTAAGTATCTTAACCGAATTGGTGAAAAACGTTTAAAAAACAATGAGTTACGTTTTACAGCAGTTAGTGAGGCTTTTGGTGCTGCAAAGGAGATTAAAGTTGGCAGATTAGAAGAAACTTATATCAAGATTTTTTCAGATTCCTCAAAAGCTTTAGCTCAAACCCAGGCCTCTTCATCACTAATATCTCAATTACCTCGTTTCATTTTAGAAGCTATCGCCTTTGGTGGTATTTTATTAATAATACTTTATATGATAGCTCAATCAGGCAGTTTCAACGATGCAATACCTTTAGTCAGTTTGTATGTTTTTGCTGGTTATCGCTTAATGCCAGCGCTACAGCAGATTTACAGCTCTTTTACCAAACTTACATTTGTTGGTCCTTCACTTGATAAAATATATAATGATCTTAAAAATCTAAAACCAATTGAAGTAAATCAGGACCAAGGTGTTTTATCTTTTAATAAAACAATCACTTTAAAAAAAGTATACTATAGTTACCCAAATTCATCCCGAACAGCTTTAAAAGATATTAATTTGAATATTCCTGCTAAATCTACAGTTGGGCTTATTGGCACTACTGGTAGTGGCAAAACAACAACTGTCGATATCATTCTAGGTCTTCTTGAGGCGAAAAAAGGCACTTTAGAGATTGATGGTCAAATTATAACAAAACAAAATTCAAGATCTTGGCAACGATCTATTGGTTATGTTCCGCAACACATTTATCTTTCAGATGACACTATTGCTGCTAACATTGCTTTTGGAGTTGACCCCAATAATGTTAATCAAGAAGCTGTTGAAAAGTCCTCTAAAATTGCAAATTTACACGAGTTTGTCGAAGAAGAATTACCAAAAAAATATAAAACAACAATAGGAGAGCGTGGAGTTAGATTGTCAGGTGGACAACGTCAACGTATAGGAATTGCAAGAGCCTTATATCACAATCCAAAAGTGCTAATTCTTGATGAAGCAACTAGCGCATTAGATAATCAAACTGAAAAAGCAGTAATGGATGCTGTTAATAACATTGGCAAAAATATCACTATTATCATAATTGCCCACCGTCTTAGTACGGTAAAAAATTGTGACACAATTTTTTTATTGGATAAAGGTGAATTAAAAGACAAAGGAACCTTTAAAGAATTAATGAAAGTTAATGAGTAATATAGTGCTAAAAATATATAAAAAAATACTATAGATTAAAATTAAAAATGTTTAAATGGTAATGAAAAAAGTTTTAGTTACTGGAGCTGATGGTTTTATAGGTTCACATCTGACCGAAATGCTTGTAGCCAAAGGATATAGTGTCAAGGCACTTGCCAAGTATAATTCATTTAATAACTGGGGATGGCTAGAAAATGTAAATTGTAAAAAAGAGATTGAGATATTAACTGGAGATATACGAGATCCTCATTATTGTAAGGCTATTTCAAAAGATGTGGAAATAATTTTTCACTTAGCTGCTCTTATAGCAATTCCATTTTCATATTTAGCACCAGATAGTTATGTTGAAACAAATATAAAAGGTACATTAAACATATGTCAGGCAGCAAAAGAAAATGGTGTCTCAAGATTAATTAATACTTCTACAAGCGAAGTATATGGAACTGCTCAATATGTTCCAATTAATGAAAATCATCCATTACAGCCACAATCTCCTTATAGTGCTACTAAGATAGCGGCAGATGCAATGGCTATGAGTTTTCATAATTCATTTGATCTACCAGTTACAATTGCAAGACCTTTTAATACTTATGGTCCTCGTCAATCAGCTCGTGCAATAATTCCAACAATCATTACACAAATTGCTACTGGCAAAAAAAAAATTAAGTTAGGAGATACATCACCCACTAGAGATTTTAATTATGTTGAGGATATCTGTAGAGGGTTTATTATGCTTGCAGAAAGCGAAAAAACAATTGGTGAGATAGTGAATATTGGTTCTAACACAGAGATAAGTGTTGGTGATATACTAGAATTAATCAAAGAATTAATGTCCAGTAACGTGATTTTTATTGTTGATGAGCAACGTAAACGGCCTAAAAAATCAGAAGTATTTAGACTTTGTTGTGATAATAAAAAAATTAATGAACTTGTTGGTTTTAAGTCTAAGATTGACTTTCGTAGTGGACTAAAAAAAACTATTGACTGGATTACAGAACCAGAAAATTTAAAAACATATAAGTCTGAAATTTATAATGTTTAATGATTTTATTGATTTTGTAAGAAAAATTTACGATACGGAAGATATTATTCCCTTACATGAGCCAAAATTTGCTGGTAACGAAAAAAAATACTTAAACCAATGTATCGACACAACTTATGTCTCAACTATAGGCGATTTTGTTGATGAGCTTGAGGAAAAAATAGCAAAATATACTGGTGCGAAATACGCTGTAACAACATGTAATGGAACCTCAGCACTTCACATATCTTTATTGCTTGCTGATGTGCAGCAAAATAGTGAGGTGATAACTCAGCCACTAACATTTGTTGCAACTTGTAATGCTATTAGTTATTGTGGTGCAAAGCCCATATTTATTGATGTAGATATTGATACTATGGGCCTTTCTCCGTCAGCACTTAGATTTTTTTTAGAAAATAATACAACAATTAGAAACAAACAATGTATAAATAATAAAACTGCGAAGGTTATTAAAGCATGTGTACCAATGCATTCCTATGGGCATCCCTGCAGAATAGATGAAATAAAAAAAATTTGTGATGAGTATTTTATATTTTTAATTGAAGATGCTGCCGAAAGCATAGGAAGTTTTTATAAAGATAAACATACGGGCACTTTTGGCCAGTTAGGAGCTATGAGTTTTAATGGAAACAAGATTATTACTGCTGGTGGAGGAGGTTGCATAATTACTAATGATAAAGTTCTTGCAAAAAAAGCAAAACACTTAACTACAACTGCTAAAGTTTATCATAAGTGGGATTTCAATCATGATATGATTGGTTATAATTATCGTATGCCTAATTTAAATGCAGCATTATTAATGGCACAATTAGAAAAACTAAATGATTTTATCAGTAATAAACGTAACTTAGCAAAAAAGTATGAAGGTTTTTTTAAAAGTTTAGGTTACAATTTTTTTAAAGAGCCAAAAGATAGTAAATCAAATTATTGGTTAAATTCTATTATTCTTAAAAACAAAATGCAAAGAGATCAATTTCTACAAAAAACTAATTCGAAAGGTGTTATTACTAGACCAATTTGGACATTAATGAACCAGTTACCAATGTTTAAAGATGCACAATGTGCTGATTTAAAAAACTCAGAGTGGTTAGATGAGCGAGTTGTTAATATACCAAGCAGCACCACATCATGAATAAAATTATTTTAATTGGCGGTGGAGGTCATTGTAGATCGGTAATTGATGTTATCGAACAAGAAGGTCGGTTTGAAATTGCTGGTATAGTGGATAAACCTGAACTCTTGGGATCAAAAATCTTAGGATATCCGGTTATAGGAAACGATTCTGATTTAGAGAGTTTAGCCAAGAAATACCATAATGCTTTAATAACCGTTGGTCAGATTAAATCAGCATCATTAAGAATTAAACTATATGATTTAGCAATTAAATTTGGATACTCGCTACCGTGTGTTGTATCTCCAATCGCTTATGTATCAAAGCATTCTAAAATTGGGAATGGCACTATTGTCATGCACAATGCAATAGTTAATGCCAATACATCTATTGGAGAAAATTGTATCATAAATACGAAAGCAATAATTGAACATGATTGTTTGATATCTACTCATTGTCATATTTCTACAAATACAACTATTAATGGTGAGGTTAAAATAGGATCTAAATGTTTCATTGGCAGCAACGTTACAACAAAAGATAACATCACAATAAAGGAAAATAGTTTTATTAAAGCTGGAAGCTTAGTGAAATGAGTGTATTTATTATTGCAGAAGCAGGCGTCAATCATAATGGTTCAATTGATTTAGCAAAAAAATTAATTGATGTTGCATCTGCTGCAGGAGCTGACGCAGTTAAATTTCAAACATTTAAAGCTAAAAATTTCATTACTAAAAATTCAGAAAAAGCGAATTATCAAAAAAGTTTAACTAGTCAAATAGAGTCCCAATATGAAATGATTAAAAAACTTGAATTAAGTAAAAAAATACATTTTGAGCTAATTAATTATAGTAAAAATAAAAATATAAAGTTTTTATCATCTCCTTTTGATCATGATAGTATAGATCTTTTAAATGATTTGCGTCTAAAAATGTTTAAAATTCCTAGTGGTGAGATTACAAACCTTCCATATCTCAGGCACATAGGAAAACTTAACAAAAAAATAATCCTCTCAACTGGAATGTCTAATATGAATGAAGTTAAGAGTGCTTTAGATGTTTTAGTTAATTCAGGCACCAAAAAAAATAATATTACAGTTTTGCATGCAAATACGGAATATCCAACGCCAATGGAGGACGTAAACTTAAAAGCCATGGTAACAATTGGAAAAAACTTAGATGTAAAGTTTGGGTACAGCGACCATACTTTGGGTATAGAAGTTAATATAGCGGCAGTTGCAATGGGTGCAAGTTGTATAGAAAAGCACTTTACCTTAGATCATAATATGGAAGGACCAGATCACAAAGCTAGTCTTGAACCAGATCAACTAAAAAAAATGGTCAAAGCAATTAGGAATATAGAGTTAGCTTTTGGGAGTAGTATTAAAAAACCATCTAAAAGTGAAATACAAAATATAAAAATAGTTAGAAAATCGATAGTTGCAAAAACTACAATAAAAAAAGGTGACATCTTAAATAAAAATAATCTTGCGGTAAAACGGCCAGGTAGAGGCATGAGCCCAATGAGATGGGACGAAGTTTTAGGTTCAAAAGCAACAAAAGATTACAATGAAGATGAACTGATATGAGTAAGAGAAAAATATGTATAGTCACAGGTTCACGTGCAGAATATGGATTGCTTTATTGGTTAATAAAAGAAGTCCAGGCCGATCAAGATCTTAAACTTCAACTAATAGTATCAGGAATGCACTTAAGTTCAGAGTTTGGTTTAACTTATAAAGAAATAGAGAAAGATTTTGAAATTGATAAAAAAATAGACATGCACTTATCCTCTGATACTAGCGAAGGCATTTCAAAGTCAATGGGTATAGCCCAAACATGTTTTGCAGAAGCTTACAATGAATTAAAACCTGATATTGTTGTGGTTTTAGGGGACAGATATGAGATTTTTAGTGCTGCTAGTGCAGCAATGATAGCAAAAATACCAATAGCTCATATTCATGGTGGAGAAATAACAGAGGGATCATGGGATGATAGTATTCGTCATTGTATTTCAAAAATGGCCCATCTGCATTTTGCTGCCACAAAAGAGTACAAGAATAGAGTGATCCAATTAGGTGAAGAACCTACCAGAGTTTTTAATGTGGGAGGCATGGGAATTGAAAATATTAAAAGATTACAACTTTTAAATAAGAGTGAATTTGAAAAATCAATTAATTTTAAATTAAATAAAAAAAATATAATGATAACATTTCATCCTGTAACTTTGGAAAATAATACCTCAAGTGAACAATTTAAAGAATTGCTGAATGCTATTAATGAACTAGATGATACTAACTTTATTTTTACCAAGACAAATAGTGATTTGAATGGTAGATCTATAAATCAAATGATCGATGAGTATATTAGTAAAAACCCCCAAAAGTCTGCTGGATTTACCTCTTTAGGGCAACTAAGGTATTTAAGTGCTTTGCAACATGTAGATGCTGTAGTGGGAAATAGCTCAAGTGGATTTACAGAGGCCCCAAGTTTTAAAATAGGAACTATAAATATTGGTGATAGACAAAAAGGAAGAATTAAAGCAAAAAGTGTAATTGACTGTTTACCAGAAAAAAAAAGTATAAAAAAATCTTTTGAAAGAGTCTATTCGAAAGATTTTCAAGAATTATTGAATATTGTTAAAAATCCTTATGATAAAGGGTCATCAAGTAAAAAAATAATTCTAGTTTTAAAAAATTCAAAAATTCAAAACATTCTGAAGAAAACTTTCTATAATATAAAATTTAAATTATGAAAAGTATAGAAAAAATAAAAATCACTAAAGATGCAACAATTAAGCAGGCTCTAAAAGTTATATCTGATGGATCTTTTAGAATTGCAATTATTGTTGATAAAAAAGATAAATTACTAGGCATTTTAACTGACGGACATATTAGAAGAGGATTTTTAAAAGGTTTGGATATAAATAGCTCTGTTAAGTCAATAATTTTCAAAAAACCAATTATTGCCAAAAAAAAAGACACTAGAGAAAAATTATTGAAAATAGCACTTTCTAAAAAAATTTATCAAATACCAGTAGTTGATAGTAATGGTAAAGCAATAGGCATACATGTATTAGATGAGCTCATACAACCTAAAAATAAATCAAATAAAGTTGTAATAATGGCTGGTGGAAAGGGCATGCGTTTAAGACCGTTAACAAAAAATATCCCAAAACCAATGCTTAGAGTTGGAAAAAAACCCATCCTTCAAACAATAATAGAAAAATTTAAAGAAAGTGGGTATGAAAATTTTGTAATATGTGTAAATCACTTATCAAAAGTAATTAAAAATTATTTTGGTAATGGAACTAAATTTGGAGTAAAAATTGAATATATCCATGAAAAGAAAAGAATGGGTACTGCTGGAGCTTTAAGCCTTTTTAAAACAAAACTTACAGAGCCTTTTTTTGTAATTAATGGAGATTTAATGATCAATCTTGATTTTGAAAAAATGCTTGATTTTCATAATGAAAATAATTCGAAAGCTACCATGTGTATTGCAGAGTATAATTTGGAGTTACCTTATGGTGAGGTAAAATTAAATAATGAAAAAATTGTCTCAATTGAAGAAAAACCAATACATAAGATTTTTGTGAATGCAGGTGTTTATATATTAGACCCAAAATGCATAGAGTTAATCCCAAAAACATTTTATGATATGCCATCACTTTTTAAAAAGATAATAGCCAATAAGAAAAAGACAATTTCATTCCCAATACATGAATATTGGGTAGATATTGGTAGATTTGATGACTATAAAAAAGCTAAACTAGAATACTCAAAGATGTTTTAAATATTGATACAAACTTTTAAAAATTTAAAAGTATTTGTAAACAGATAAAGCAATGTATTTTAACATTTTGAATAATGATATAATGAAAATTACAAAAGCTATTGTTATTGGAAATGGGAGCATTGCCTTACGTCATAGAAAAAATTTAAAACTACTATTTCCAGATTTATTTATAATTGCTGTTCCAGCAAGAGGAGAGATATCAAATCAAAATATTGAGTTTGCAGATCAAATTATTTTAGATTTAAAAGAGGCTATTAAAGAAAAAGTTGACATCGCGATAGTTGCGTCACCAGCTCCATTTCATGCAATGCATGCTAAGCCGTTGTTAATAGCTGGAATTCCAAGTTTAATAGAAAAGCCGGTTACTAGTAATGTGCAAGATGCACAGGAATTAATAAAGATACAAGTTGAAACAGGAACCCCAACTAGTATTGGATATTGTTTGCGATATTTACCTTCGTCTATCAAAATGAAAGAGTTACTTGAGCAAGGTATAATAGGAAACATCTACAATGCCTTCGTAAGTGTAGGACAATATTTACCAGATTGGAGGGTATCAAAAAAATATCAAAACTCAGTGTCTTCTAAAAAAAATCTTGGTGGAGGGGTGCTACTAGAGTTAAGTCATGAAATTGATTATATTCAATGGTTGTTAGGTTTAATGAGGGTGCAGTATGCTCAACTAAGATCCTCATCAGAGCTAAACTTGGAAGTAGAAGAATTGGCCGATGTGGTTTTAGTGTCAGATACAGGGACTGTTTGCAATATTCATTTAGATTTTTTACAAAAGAAGGCAAGCAGAACGTGTAGCTTTATTGGTGAAAAAGGAAAATTAGAGTGGGATTTGCTAAGTAATAAAATCGAATTACATACAAAAAAAAGCAGTGTATGTTTATTAAATAAAATAGGTTGGGATTCTAATCAGATGTACTTATCTTTATTATTAGATTTTTTAAATTTAGTTGAAGGACGTAAAAATTCAAGTATTGATTTAGAGCAAGCTACAAAAACTATAGAGTTAATTGAAAGCATTAAGACCCATGCAATTCAAGGTGTTAAGCAATGAAATCTTATGCATTTATATTTGCTCGCGGAAACTCAAAAGGTTTACCTGGAAAAAACACTAAGTCACTACTTGGAAAGCCACTTATTCAGTATTCTATTGAAGTAGCATTACAAACTTCTGGGATTGACAAGGTATTTGTTTCTACAGAAGATGACAATATTGCAAAAGTTTCAAGATCAGCTGGTGCAATTGTTATTGATAGACCTGTTGAATTAGCACAAGATGATAGCCCAGAATGGCAAGCTTGGAAACATGCAATAATCTGGGTTAAGCAGAGGTATGGAGAGTTTGGGGAATTTGTAAGTTTACCAGCAACAAGTCCATTGAGAAGCGTTAAAGATGTAGAGTCAGCCATGCTAAAAAGATCTTCTATTGATGCGGATATTTGTATTGCAATTACTCCTGCAAGCCATAACCCATATTTTAATATAGTAAAATTATCGAGCAATAATTTTATTGAATTAGTAAATAAGCCTATTAGCTCAATATCTCGACGTCAAGATGCGCCAGAAGTTTTTGATATTACAACAGTGGTTTATGTTGTAGATGTGGAATTTATCATGAAAAATAGCAATTTATTTGATGGAAATGTAACAAGTATAGAGGTGCCAAAGCATAGAGCGGTTGATATAGATGACATTTATGATTTTAATTTTGTAAAATCAATATTAAATAACACCATCAACAAGGACGATTAATGTTATTAGATGGAAAAGTAATTGTGATTACAGGAGGTGCTGGATTACTTGGCAAGCAATTTGCTAAAGCAGTAATGAGTGAAGGTGGTATAGTAATCGTAGCTGATACGGATAAAAAAAAATTGAAAAATGCAATTGAAGAATTAGAGCAATTTTTTCCTAGTGGTAAAATAGAGCCATTTAAACTTAATGTTACATCCAAAGATTCATTACAAGAATGTATTGATTACGTGGACTTAAAGTACAAGAAAATAAATGCCTTAATCAATAATGCATATCCTAGAAATAAAAATTATGGCAAATATTTTTTTGATCTTGAGTATGATGATCTTGTTGAAAATATAGGTATGAATTTAGGTGGCTGCATTATTTCATCTCAATTGTTTTCCTTATATTTTAAAAAACAAGGTTATGGAAATATTATAAACATATCTTCTATTTATGGAGTAATAGCTCCTAAATTTGAAATATATGATAATACTGAAATGACGATGCCTGTAGAATATGCAGCTATAAAATCAGGATTAATTCATCTTACAAAATACATGGCCAAATATTTAAAAGATAAAAATATAAGAGTAAATGTAATAAGTCCAGGTGGTGTATTAGGTGATCAGCCAAAAGAATTTTTAAAAAAATATAATAAGCATTGTTTAACTAAAGGCATGCTAAATGCAAAAGATTTAAACGGAACATTAATCTTCTTACTTAGTGATATGAGTAGTTATGTAAATGGACAAAATATTATAGTCGATGACGGTTTTACATTATGAAACTAGAAAGAAAAAATCAAATTATATGTAATAATATCGTTATAATAGATGGTTTCTCAAGAAGTGGAAAATCGATGGTTGCAAGAATGCTTGGATATCTTGATAGATGTGAACAATGGCAAACTGAAATTTTGTATGAATTTATAGCTCAGATGGATGGTTTAAATAAAATATCAAGAGATGCCTCTGAAACAATTATTAATATGTGGGCAGATACTCATATTTATAATTTAATGATTGGTAGAAATGTTAACTCAAGAAAAACAGATCTAAGTTCACCATATTTTGATGGCTTAGAGAGAAAATTTATTGAAAGATTATTAAAACCAGATGGCGATGTTGTTCTTGATGAAATTAAAAGTATTAACCCCATACTTCCTTTACATGTTCATAATATATTGGGCTTTTCAGATTTACTCATAAAAGGCTTTGGCACTAAATTAAAGTTATATATTCTAAATTTAAGAAACCCATTTGAATTAATAGAACTTTACATAGATTGGACTAAAAGATTATGTATTGATCCAAGATCTTTTAAATTTTGTATAAAGAATGATAAAAATGAATATTTTCCATACTATATACCAGAAACACATCAAGGTATGTACAAAAAGGCTAGTAATATTGAAAAATCTATCATAACCGTTTATTGTTTTCATAAAGAAATGTTTAAGATGGCAGATAGTTTGGATGATTGCTTTAAAGATAAGTTAATGTTTATACCATTTGAAGATTTTATAGTTAATCCAGATAAGTATATCGATGATATATGCATAAAGCTTGAAACAAAACGGGTTCAAGACTTTTCCAAAATGATGAAAAGTGAAAATTTACCTAGAGATTATGATATGAATAAATATTACACCTTAGAAGATTTTCTTAAAAAATATAAAAATAAAAATATCTCCAAAAAATATTTAGATATGCTCACAGAACTAAAAGCAATGTATAAAAATTTTATTAAATAAAATCATAATAAAATAATAAAGGGAAAATTATAATCATAATTTTAAGGATGAATCAGAAAAAATGAAATATTTTAGATATAAATTTTGAACTAATAAATTGAAAAATAGCTGAAATATATTAATGGAAAAGTATTAGAAATAGTCCACTATAATTATATTAGTTTATTTATAAGTATAATAAAAAATGATCGAACATAATAAACCATCACCATTAATAATTGTCGCTGTTGAGTCAAAATTTAAGCAGTTCGATTATGATCGTTTTGAAATTACTTATCTTAAGCAATATTCGAATGTAGTGATTTGGGATTTATCTATTTTATCTTCTAAATCATTTAATAAAGCTATATCTGCTAATCCATACAAAGGTAATGACTTAAAGATAATAAGTTCTTATGCAAAGCTCATTTCGGAGCTTTTGTTTATAAAAAAAAATTACAAAAAGAAAGATATTTTTATAATGAATTTTATAGGCCCAAGCTCTTTGTCATCATTAATTTTTTTAATAGCAATTAAAAAATTGGGTTTTAATATAATTAAGTATGATAATGCTGGAATACCAAATATTTGGATTAAAAATATGAATAGAACTTTGCATTATGTTGTAAAAACTTTAATGAGACGTACATATTTTTTAGTTTTAAAGTTATTTAATATTTTTCCAACACATTGTATTTATGCAGGTGATTATTATAAAAAAAAATATGATCGTACCGTTAATAAAAAAAAAACTAAATTGTTGAGGGGCAATACTTGGGACTATAGTAAAATTTTATCAAAAACTGTGATTGACTCAGAGCAATATACTGGCTATCAAAAAAGGGCTGTGCTTTTAGATGGTGCTGGACCAATGTTTAATTCTGATGATGTGAATATTGGTAAAAAAACTTATTTGAGTAGCGAGCATTGGTATCCTGCATTAGTTTCATTTTTAGAGAAAGTAGAAAAAGAAACAAATACAAAGGTGGATATTGCCGCCCACCCTAAAACATCATTTTGTTCTAATCCTTCATGCTTTGGTCGCAGAAATGTTTTATATGGAAAAACTATGGAAATGGTCCGTGATTCAGACTTTGTGATTACAAGGCAAAGTACAGCCATATCATATGCAATTATTTTTAAAAAACCCGTTATAATTATTTATAGCAATCAATTAAAAGAGGATAATCTAGCCATGGCAAGGTTGAACAGAACATCAGAATTACTTGGTACAGTACCAGTAAATATTAATAGTAATTTTGAAGGTTTATCTGATCGTTTAAAAATTAATGAACTTTGTTATGAGGCTTACAAGAAGAATTATTTAACATCTATTGATTTACCCAGGTCTAATGCTCAAATTCTGTTAGAAGATATATTATTTATTAAGACCTTAAAAACATAATGTAGTTATATTATTTATTTTAGTCATAGTTACAAAAGTGTATTTACCGAAGCAACAAATGAATATATATGATATACATTTATAAAAGCTTAAGTTAAAAAAAATTATGCTTAAAAATTCAAAAATATTAGTTACAGGTGGGACAGGATCATTTGGACATTCGTTCTTGCCCATGACTTTAAAAAAATATAATCCCAAAAAAATTGTTATATTATCCCGTGATGAAATGAAGCAATGGGAAATGGCTAAATTATTCAAAGATGACCCACGTGTACGTTTTATAATTGGAGATGTTAGAGATAAAGATCGCCTTTACCGAGCGATGCATGATATAGATTATGTTGTTCATGCTGCTGCTACAAAAATTGTACCCACTTCAGAGGCAGACCCATTTGAATGTGTTAAGACAAATGTTTTGGGCGCTATGAATTTAATAGATGCTTGTATCGACAAGGGAGTTAAACGTATTGTAGCTTTATCAACTGATAAGGCTAGCAGCCCAGCAAATCTTTATGGTGCAACTAAATTAACTTCAGATAAACTATTTGTATCTGGCAATTCTTATAGTGGTGAACATAAAACGATGTTTTCAGTTGTTAGATATGGTAATGTTATGGGTTCTCGAGGCTCTGTAATTCCGTTTTTTATGTCGATTGCAGCTGATAGTCCTTTGCCAATTACAGATAATCGCATGACAAGGTTTATGATATCTCTAGAAGAGGCGGTTAAGTTAGTTTGGCATACTTTTGAGGACATGAAAGGTGGTGAAATATATATAAAAAAGATACCTTCTATGAAAGTGACAGATATTGCCCTATCAGTTAATGATAAAGCTGAACAAATTGAAGTTGGTATTAGGCCAGGTGAAAAATTACATGAGCAAATGATAGGAGAAGAAGATGCTTTATATACATATGAATATCCGAAGCATTTCAAAATATTGCCATCAATTAATTTCTGGAATAATGATCCCAAGAGAATAGGAAAAGGTATTAAAGTGGATCCTAAATTCACATATAATTCTAAAAGTAACAAAGAATGGATGAAAATTTCTGAACTTAAAGAATGGATAAAAAAAAACCACAATAAAATAGGAAATATATAGTAGTGATTCCTTATGGAAAACAAGACATCAATCAATCCGATATAGACTCAGTTGTAGATGTCTTACAATCTGATTTTTTAACACAAGGTCCACAAGTACCCTTATTTGAAAAATCTGTTTCAGTTTATTGTGGTTCAAAATTTGGAGTTGCCGTTAATAGTGCCACATCTGCATTACACATTGCATGTCTGGCATTAGGACTTGGAAAGAATGATTGGCTTTGGACTTCACCAAATACCTTTGTAGCTAGTGCAAATTGTGGATTGTATTGTGGTGCTAAAGTTGATTTTGTTGATATAAATTCAAAAACTTACAATATGAGTGTTGATGCGCTAACAGAAAAATTAATAAAAGCAGAAAAATTAAAAAAATTACCAAAAATTGTGGTTCCAGTACACTTTGCTGGACAGCCATGTGATATGCCTGCTATTCACGACTTGTCAAAACGTTATGGTTTTAAAATTATAGAGGACGCCTCTCATGCAATCGGAGCATCTTATAATAGAATTAAGGTTGGATCGTGTACTCATAGTGACATTACAGTTTTTAGTTTTCATCCAGTCAAAATTATAACTACTGCTGAGGGTGGCATGACATTAACTAATAATAAAGATATTGCTGAAAAAATATTTAGATTACGAACTCACGGCATTACAAATGATAAAAAAAAAATGGAAAAGCGACCTAAAAACGAAATCTGGAATTATCAGCAGATCGATCTTGGCTTTAACTATAGGATGAATGATATGCAAGCTGCACTAGGTTTAAGTCAAATAAAACGTTTGGATAAATGTGTGACGCGTCGCCATGAAATTGCTAAATATTATGATAATGAACTTAAAAGTCTTCCATTTATAACGCCCAGGCAGGCATCCAATGTTTATTCTAGTTATCATCTATATCCTATACTTATTAAAAATAATTCAGATAGCAAAACTCAAAGATATATTTACGATGAATTAAGAAAAAATAATATTGCAGCAAATTTGCATTACATACCTGTTCATCGACAACCATACTATGAAAATTTAGGTTTTAAAAAAAATGATTTTCCTGAAGCAGAGAAATTTCACCGTGAAGTAATTAGTATTCCTATGTATCCATCACTTGAAGATAAACATAAAGAGCATGTGATTGAAATTTTGAGAAAATTGACAAAAAAATGAATTTATGTGTGATACCCGCCAGAGGTGGTAGTAAACGTATTCCAAATAAAAATGTAAAAATTTTTTGTGGAAAGCCAATCATTGTTTGGTCTATTGAACTAGCAATAGCAAGCAAGTGTTTTGACAAAATTATTGTTAGCACAGATAGTAAAGAAATAGCTGATTTAGCAAAAAGTTATGGAGTGGATGTGCCTTTTATGCGTCCAAAAACACTCGCTGACGATTATACTGCAACAGTCCCTGTAGTTTCACATGCAGTAAAATGGCAAATAGAGAATCATCAAAAACCACTTTACGTATCCTGTATTTATGCTACTGCCCCTTTTATTAAATTGAGTGATTTAAAAAAAGGCTTAAAAATTTTAAAAAGTGTTCGATCAGATTATGTTTTTACAGCAACAAATTTTGCGTATCCTATTCAGCGATCTTTTAAAATAAAAAAAAATAAAAAACTAGAGATGTTTTACCCAGAATATTTGAATTTTAGATCTCAAGATTTAGATGAAGCTTTTCATGATGCTGGTCAATTTTACTGGGGATTAACCGATGCATGGTTGAAAAAAAAACCAATAATTAATGATAATTCAATACCATTATTAATACCTCGAGATCGAGTACAGGACATTGATACGCCTAAAGATTGGAAAATTGCAGAAAGAATGTTTGTAGCTATTAATAATGAATAATAATGAAAATTTTTTTTAGAGTAGATGCATCTTCACTAATTGGTACCGGCCATGTGATGCGATGCTTAACACTTGCCAAAGTATTAAAGAAAAAAGGAGCTGATTGCAAATTTATCAGCAGAGATCACAAAAACAATCTAATTAAAAAAATCAAAAAAGAAAATTTTGAAGTAATTACACTTACTAGTCCTAACAAAGTAAAATCAACACAAAGTACTAAAGATGCAAATCTAAATTATTCTGATTGGATTGGTACAAGTTGGAAGGAAGATGTAAAGCAAACAATTGATGCTTTAAATAAAGAAAAAATTGACTGGTTAATTATTGATCATTACGGGATAGATAAAAAATGGGAAAAAAAACTTAGAGCACATACTAAAAAAATTATGATTATTGATGATTTAGCAAATCGTAATCATGATTGTGATTTATTACTAGATCAGAATTTAATATCTAATTTTAAAAATCGTTATCAAAATCTTTTACCTAAAGAATGTAGTACTTTACTTGGACCTCAATATGCGCTTCTTCAAAATGAATATAAAGATTTACATGTAAGTGTACCTCCTCGGGTTGGCCCAATTAAAAGAGTTTTAGTTTATTTTGGTGGCACAGATCAAAATAATCTTACAGAAATAGTACTTTCAAAATTTTTGAAATTAAATCGAAAAAATATCACTTTAGATATTGTTATTAGCTCAAACAATCCTCAAAAAGAAAAAATTAAAAGATTATCTAAAAAAAATAAAAATATTAAAATTTATAATGAGCTAACTAGTTTAGCACCTTTAATAATAAAAGCAGATTTGGCAATTGGTGCTTGTGGAGCAGTATCATGGGAAAGATGCTGTCTTGGTTTACCTGCAATAGTGATCACAATTGCTGATAATCAAAAACCAATTGCCAAAGAATTACATAAGCAAGGATTAATTCGTTGGTTGGGACATTATGATAAAATAACAAATAATTCAGTTTATGATTTATTAAAAAATTCCATTGATCAAAACCTTGAAACTTGGTCAAAAGCATGTAAGCTTGTTACTGATGGTTGTGGAGCTGAAAAAGTTGCTTCAATTCTTGCTCTTAATTCTAAAACTAAGCTTAAGCCACGTTTTGCAAAGATAGATGATGAAGAGTTGCTTTTAAATTGGGCAAATGACCCATTAGTTCGAGCAAATAGTTTTCAGTCGTCAATTATACTTAAGAAAGATCATAAAAAATGGTTTTATTCTTGTCTTAAAAACCCAGATAATTCGAAAATACTAATAGTAGAGACAGAAAATTCACTACCAATAGGCCAAGTACGCATTACAAAGAAGAATCAAAAGTGGGTTATAGATTTTTCATTAGCTAGTTTCGCTCGTAGAAAAAGAATTGGTTCTAAATTACTCAACTTAGCAATTACAAAATTTAAAGAAGAGGGGATTACAAGTTTTTTTGCAGAAGTTAAAGAGAGCAATAAAGCCTCATGCAAAACTTTTGATAAAAATGGATTTATAAAAAAAACACCATATAAAAGTAAATTTATTACTTTTTTTTATCAAAATAAATTATAATTATTAAGATGAAAAACTTTATAGTTGCTAGTAGTAAACCTTGGCACAAATTAAATTTTGAGCAACTTTTAAAAAAAAAAAATTACAACTGGTCTTATGTTTCAACGCCTGATGAACTCGATTTAGCTTTAAAAGAAAATACTAATCCTCGTTATCTATTCTTTTTGCATTGGAATTGGAAAGTATTACCTGAAATTTTCCAAAAGTATGAATGTGTTTGTTTCCACATGACTGATCTTCCGTATGGAAGAGGAGGTTCACCATTACAAAATTTAATTTTAAATAAAAAAACAGATACTGCAATATGTGCTTTTAAAATGATTAAAGAGATAGATGCTGGCCCCATTTATGTTAAAAAATCAATGTTTCTTGATGGAAGAGCAGAGGATATTTATAAACATGCTGGTGATTTATCTTGGGAGATGATCAATTGGATTATTGAAAATGAACCAGTTCCAGTACCACAAAAAGTTAACCCAATTTACTTTAATCGCCGTGACCCTAAACAAAGTTTGTTACCATTTGAAGGAACGTCTTCTGAAATTTATGATTATATTCGTATGCTTGATGCACCAACATACCCTTTGGCTTATATTAATCACGGAGACTTTAAATTTGAATTTTCTCATTCAAAATTAAAAGATGACATAATTGAGGCACGTGTTATTATAAAAAAAATAAATAAATGAAAACAGTTTTGATAATCGCTGCGCATCCAGATGATGAAGTTTTAGGCTGTGGAGGAGCAATTGCAAAACACGTTTTTCAAGGTGATGAAGTTCACACAGTATTCATGTCTGATGGTGTTAAATCACGATCTCAATTTTTAGAAGAAAATTTAAAGCAAAGAATGGATGCCTCAAAGTTAGCACAGTCGTTATTGGGCATTACCTCTTCGCAATATCTAGGTTTTCAAGATAATAGAATGGACAGTATCGCACTTTTGGATATTATTCAGAAGCTTGAGCCAGTTATTGATAAATTAAAACCATCTGTTGTATACACGCATCATCATGGAGATTTGAATATTGATCATCAACTAACGCATTCCGCAGTAATAACTGCGTGTAGACCTGTGCCTAATTTTAGCGTTAATGAAATTTATGGATTTGAAGTCTTATCAAGTACCGAATGGTCAAATTCTCAACAATCAATATTTAAACCTACTTTTTATACCGATATCACTAATTATATATCTAAAAAAATTAGTGCAGCAAGAGCTTACGAAGAGGAAATGCGAGACCCCCCTCACTCACGTAGTATCAAACATATAGAGATACTTGCACAACACCGTGGGTATAGTATTGGTGTTGATATGGCTGAAGCATTTGAAGTATATAGAATAGTTGGTTAAGATAATGGTATTTAAAATTAATGACCGTATAATTGGTCCAGATCAACCACCTTATATTATTGCAGAGCTATCAGCTAATCATAATGGCTCTCTTGAGCGTGCTTTAAAAACTATTGATGAAGCAAAACGATGTGGGGCTGATGCCGTTAAGCTTCAAACCTATACAGCTGATACTATGACCATTGATTGTCATCTACCAGATTTTATGATTAAGGGAGGGTTGTGGAATGGTTTTAAACTTTATGATTTATATAAATGGGCAGAAACACCTTACGAATGGCATGAAGCAATGTTTTCACATGCGAAAAAAATTGGAATTACTATTTTCTCGACACCTTTTGATGAAACTGCTGTCGATTTATTGGAGAAATTAAATACTCCTGCATATAAAATTGCATCATTTGAAATAGTAGATTTGCCCCTTATTCGTTATGTTGCTAAAACTGGAAAACCTATGATTATGTCTACAGGTATGGCATCAGAAGAAGAGATTGATGAGGCAGTAACAGCTGCAAGTGAAGCTGGATGTGAAGACCTTATATTGCTTCATTGCATCAGTAGTTATCCGGCACCAATGGATCAAGCTAATATTAAACAAATCCCAAACCTTGCTAATCGATTTAATGTTATTTCAGGTTTATCTGATCATACATTAGGCACAACGGCATCAGTTGCAGCAGTTGCACAAGGTGCAAGCTTAATTGAAAAACATTTTACTTTAAGTCGTAAAGACAAAGGACCTGATAGCGAATTTTCTATAGAACCTGAGGATTTAAAAAAACTTTGTATCGATACGAAAGATGCTTGGCTTTCACTAGGAAAAGCAGGATTTAATCGACAAAAAGCTGAAAAAGATAGTAAAGTTTTTCGTAGATCTTTGTATTTTGTTAAAAATCTACCAGCTGGACATTTAATAAAGCCAGGGGATATAAAGCGAATTAGACCAGGAATGGGTCTTGCACCAAAATATTATGAAAAAATTCTTGGAAAAAAGACACTTAAAAAAGTCATCAGAGGGCAGGCTGTTAGTTTAGAAAGCATTGATTAATTAAACTATTAATTTTTTTTTAAATTAATTTATTAAAGGTCAAAACTATTTTTAAAAATTATTAGAGTAATGTCTAAAACTTAGAAATTTATCAATAATTAAATTTATAGAATTTTAATGTTTTCTAGGTCTCTAAATTGAAGTTTTTTCTAATTGGTATTTTTTTTTGTTCTAAATATCTTTTTATATTGGCTGGAGTTAATACTGTAAAATGGAATACACTTGATGCAGCCAACGCATTTGCTCCAAAATTATATGCTTGGTAGAAATGCTCAGAATTTCCAGCTCCACCTGCTGCAACAATTGGAATTTTTACAATTGATGAGGCTAGTTTAATTAATTCATTATCATAACCTTCCATTAAACCATCATGCTCAATTGAATTAATAATAATTTCACCTGCTCCTCTATCAGCACATTCTTTAATATAATTTACAAATTTTTTATCAGTTACTTTTTTTCCATTATTTGAAAAGCATTTATATGTATTATTAATTTTTTTTACATCTATGGACACTGTTATTGCTTGTGAACCAAATTTTTTTGAGGAGTCATCAATTATTTTTGGATTTGAATAAATGATGGAATTTATAGATATTTTGTCAGCTCCTGACTTAAACAATTGATCCATTTGATCGATATTTGTTATTCCTCCACCAATAGTAATTGGTACATTTACACAATCTGTAATTTCTTCAACAAAATCAAAATAATTTCTATCATATGTATTATTTGATATATTGAAAAAAATTATTTCATCAACATCTCTTGAATTGTAAATTTTAATAGTAGGTAGAGGAGATCCCGCTGACCTTTTTTCATTGATGAAATTTTGACCTTTTGCTAAAGTTGAACCATTCCAGAGTAAAATGGGTATTATTCTTATTTTAAGCATTTAGGAAGTTACTTATTAATTGTCTACCTGCTTTTGAACTTTTTTCTGGGTGAAATTGTGTTCCAAAAATATTTTCTTTAAAAATGACAGATGTGAAATCTACATCATAGTTAGTGGTAGCTATTAAGTTTTCATCACTTTTAAGATTTGCCACATAACTATTAACAAAATAAAAATTTGAACGATCAGGTATATCATCAAAAAAATTTTTTTTTTTAATATTTATTTCATTCCATCCTATATGTGGGATTTGCAATGAGCATCCTAAATCATTTAAATGCAATACTTCTCCTTCTATTAAGTTTAATCCACTAGTTTTTCCATGCTCTCTTCCATTAGAAAGCAAAACTTGCATACCCAAACAAATACCAAAGATAGATTTTTTATTATGGAGAACATTCTCTTTTATTTCATTTTCCCAGCCCAATTTATTAATTAATTCCATTGCTGAATTAAAGCTACCAACACCAGGTAGAAAAAATTTGTCATAATTTTTCAAACTTTTTGGATCAGATAGAATATCTACTTCGAAATCTAAATTTTTAATCGAATTATATAATGATCTTATATTTCCAATGCCATAATTTATAATCCCAACTCTCAACTTATTGATTGTCATAATTAAGTTTAATTAAATTTCCGTTTTCTTTAATCAATTGGTTTGCTTGGTTGGTCTTAAAAATATTTTTATTTGTAAACTGATCACATATTTCTATAAAACTTTTTTCATCCATATTAATTTTATTTAAAATATTTTTGATGCTTTTACCCATGTAAGATTTTGGGTATTTACCTTCAATTTTTTTTACAATGTTTATCGCATCAGATCTTTTAATCTTCCCCCTTCTAACTTGATAACTTAATTGATCCGTTGCTCTTGCAAATCCAAATTTCAAAAATTTAAAATAATCATGAATTCCATGTTGGTGATTGTCGATTTTTTCAAAATTAAAATAGCAGCCTTCTAAATCTTTTTCGTATTCTTTAAATCCATACTCTTTTGAAATGTTAAAGTTTTTAATACTATCCCATCTTTCATAATAACCCAAAAAAATACCTGATATAGATTTCTCTTTGAGAATTTTTGTATCTGGGTAATTATATATTTCAAGCTCATGTTTTTTAAAATTATGATTCTCTATAAGATCTGAAACTCTAAAACCAATTAATCCACCAAACTCTTCCATCCATTTCTGATCAAGAATACTATTATTTAATGATTTTTCTGGACCTCCATACTCAATTTGCGGGTTTTCACCCCATAAAATTAATGGCACATCAAATGCCAAAGCAAACTTTACGGGTATGGTAAAAATTGAAACATGTTCAGGCCATGAAATATCACCTAACAATTCTAAACCTATTTTGTTAATCTTCCCCCTTATTTTTGTATTATTCGAAATCTCTACCACGTCAAAACCAATTTTTTTTACATTCTCAAGATTATATCTACCAATCTCAGATAGATCACATGTAGAAGCAGTTACAAAAACTGGATTTAGGCCTAGTTCTTTTGCTCTAATGATTTGGTAAGTGCTATCTTTACCCCCACTGCCGGGCACAACGCAATTCCAGCCATTCTTGTTTTTTAGTTTTTTCTCTTCAATAATTTGATTTAATCTATCTTTTCTTGCATCCCAATCAATTTTGTTTTGATATTCAAAGCTAAGACAGGCATTGCAAATTCCTTCATTATTTAAATTTTGATCTGGCCTTGTATTAGGCATAATACATTTTTTACAGTAATTCATAAAATTATTTATCGATCCTCATAGTCAAATTTAAAATATAATCAAACAGGATGAATTTACTATGTTATATTTAATTTGATATTTAATCTCACAATTATATACATTAAAACAGTACAAATAAATACTGTTATGATTTTAGATTCTTTGAAAGTATTATTACATATAAACTTATGATTAAAAATGTATATTTCCATATTGATGAACTTGGTAGGGATGCAATAACTGCAAGTGCATTAAAAAAAGCCTTTAAAGAACGTGGTATCAATATGGTATATGGCAATAGATTTTACACTCAAAAATTGCTTGAGCGTTTTGCTTTTGCTTTTGATATTATTATTTTGCCCAGACCAGATTTTTTGCGTAACTTTAAAAATCTAAATAAAAACATACCACCAATAGTTATAATTTTTACAGAGTCCGTTGGCCGAGTTGTTCATGAAAATAATGATAAATTAACGTTATTTTCCCTACTTGATCAATCCTTTATGGAAGGTGATACAAAGTATGTAGATAAAGTCACCTCATTTTGTTTATGGGGAGAAAGTACTAAAAAACGTATTGATAAATATTATCCAGAAATTACAAATAAATTTCATGTCACTGGACATCCAAGGCATGACAAAAGATGTCTAAAAAAAAAAAAGAATATTTCAGAAATGAAAAAAAAAATTGGTTTAATTACTAGACAACCACTTTTAAATGATTTTCAAAATAGGCCTCCTGTTGAATCAATAGTCAAAAGATATTCAGTTTTAAAAAAAATATACGATTATAATAATATTACCTCGGGTGATTTTCTGTTATCTCAAGATAATAAACCAGAAAATGAAATCTATTTAGAGGCAGTAGATATAAAAATATTACTACAGCTCATATCGAAATTAAATAAAAATGACTACGAAATATATTTAAAAGTACATCCTAGAGAAAACAGACAACTTTGGGTAAATTTTGTTAAAAAATATAATTTAAATGTAAACTTGGCTCACTGGCGTATGCCATTTTCACATTGGGTTAAAAATTTAGATTACGTGATTGGACCATCATCCACTAGTTTTTATGATTGTTGTGCTGCTGGTGTACAGCCTATTTGCACACGTAAGATTGATGAAAAGCGTGATCCACATATTGATGAGTTTTCTGAAGAAAATGGTCCTCTTATGAAACATATTGAAACACCAAATTCTATAGATGAAATCATCAAAATTATTAGTAATAAGAGTCAAAAGTTTGAATTAAGCAAAGAGATAGAGCAAATTTTATTAAATGAAACAAATTACCCAGAGTCTATTAACTCAATAGATAAAATAGTTGATGTATCACTTGCTGCAAAAAAAAAAGATTTAGCGAGCCCACTCATGAAAAATATTTATTTGATTGGATTTTACCTGTGTGGGATTTTTATTATTGATTTAAGAGTTAGAATTTCACGATTAATAAAAAGAAAAACAGAGCAAGGATCATCATTTCTGATGACTAAAGAAAACAGAAAATATATAGACTCTCTTACTGATTAAAATTTAACGTATAAAAATATGTCAATCTATATAGTATTATAAATGGATATATGTTTAAAAAATTAAACGTTTTTATCATCAATTTATCTTGAGGGGTGAGCACATTATAACATAATCAAAATAGGAATTTGATATGATAGTTTCATAATTATAGTAGAAGATCAAATTTGTAGGGTTAATAGTTAAATTATTATCCAAATTAACACAGCTTAAAAAAATAATTGTAATTTTTAATTTTTTTAAATATATACTTAAACCATGGAAAAATTAACAATTGCTCAACAAGATAATTATAATAAAAATTTTGGAATAAGCTTCAGAAGTTCTACCATTTTTTATTTTAAAAAAGATAAAAACTTTAAAACAATTTTGAATTTTATGGATTATTGGACCATTAAAAAGTCTATTAAAGTTATGCTTATTGCTTCTTTAAGAGATATTAGTGGAAAACTTATTCAAAGAGAAAGACTAAATTTTGAAAATGGAAATGTCATTAATTATTCACCTGTAATTGATTTGGATAGTTTTGAAGGATCATTAGAGATCGAAGCTTTAGCAAATGATATTTTGGGAATTCCATTTGCAGCTATACTTGGAATTTATGAATCGGAAAATAGTGTCTCTATGGTTCATGGATATACAAGAAATTATTCAGTTTATGAAATAGAAGATGGAAAAACTATTGAAAAAGGTGAAGAAGCTGGATTGGTCTGTAGAGATAATGATGAAGTAAGATCATTTTTAATTGGTCATAACGGGATCTCAAAAAAAGAAAAACAAAAAGTTACTATGTGGCTTTCTAATAATGAAGGAGAGACAATTAAAACTTCATTTGAGTTGAAAGAATTAAATCCATACGAAACTTTTAAGATTTATCCAAGAAATCATTTTCCAGATTTAATTGGTTTTTTAAATGGTGAAGCTGGTAATTGTGCAATTTCTTATTCTCTTAAAGGAGGATTTACTAGAATGGTTGTTGGCAATGAAACAATCAAAGGTGATGAATTTCAAGTAATGCACTCAAACTTTAATTATAATAGGCATAATCCAGGATTTGTAGATGATACTGTGGGATTTTTTAGCTTTCCATATACCAAGTACCATGAAAAGCAAATCACCAGCATAGATCCTTTTTGCTCAGAAGGTAAGTATGAAATAACAAATGATGATAGCATGTGTATCTTTGAATCTAGCCATAGAAAAGATATAGAAATGAAAAGTGAAGTTTTAAAAGTAAAAAGAATGGATGGAAAGATGCCAGCAAGATTAAATATTATATTGTCGGCATTTTTAAAAGGTGCTAAATGCAAATTACCAATGGAATCTGCTAGAGGTTTTTATCATAAAAACAGACCACCAAAATATAGGTTGTGGATGGCAATTTCATTGGGAAAAAAATATAGAAGCAAAATAATCTTACACTCAATTAAAGATATTTATGGTGAAGTAGGAAATATTCAATTTGAAGTACTTTTGTATAGAGAGTCAACATTTGATGTTATTTCAAAAAAATTTAGTGCCAAAAATTTAAAAGATTTTGAAGAAGGTGTATATGCGGATGAAATTTTTCCTGAAATAGCCAATGAAAAAGAAAATGAGATTGCTCAACTGTGGCTACAATCATCTTATGGAGGTTTTCAAGCATTTACTACTCTTGAGGCCAAAAATGGTAGTGCTAGTATAGAGCATAACTATTAGCAAAAAATATCATTTAATTTTTATTATAGGGTTAAAGTGTATTTACTAAAGAACAACTAGTTCAAATTTTGTTTCCCTAATCTCTCGTTACCATTCTCAGTTACAAGATAGGTTTCACCTAAATTCATCGCTAGTTTACTATCTGAATCCATTAGGATCATATGCATAAAGAAAACATTACCAGGAGTTATTACATAAGGGTTATCCATGTATAACATTGGCCAGTCTATCTAATTGTGTGAGAAGGTTGCTCTGATGAATAACCACAAGTATTCATTCTTGCTTTATAGAAATCCATTTTATGCTACCAAACATAATGCTATAAATTTAAATTAATTTTATGAAAAACAATTGGTTCTTTTTCAAGAGTAAACGATCTTTGCTAAAAAATTTGTCTAAAGAAATATTAAATATTGCAAAAAAATCAATTACTGAAAAAGGTTTTTTTACTATAGTTTTAACAGGAGGTAAGAGTATTATTGGTTTGTATAAAATACTGTCAGAGGCTAACTCAAATTTTGATAAGTGGCATATTTATATAAGTGATGAGCGTTTTTTAACGAAAGACCATCAAGACAGAAATGACGTGGTTATTAAAAATATATGGCTAAATAATAATCGAATACCAGAAAAAAATATTCATTTTATTCAAGCTGAATTGGGCCTTGTTAAAGCTCGTAAAGCTTATGAAGATAAAATTAATAAGGTCGGTTTATTTGATATAGTTTTGTTAAGTATTGGGGAGGACGGGCATATTTCTTCTTTATTCCCAGGACACAACTATAATAAATCTCAAAGTGTAATAATTGAAAGAAACTCTCCTAAACCTCCCAAGGAAAGAATTAGTATGTCTTTTGACAAGCTCAATAATACAAAGAATTTATTTAAGATCATAATTGGTAAATCAAAGATACCTATCGTGAAGAGACTATTAAAGGATGAGAAGCTACCAGCCAACTCTATTAATGGTGAAATAGAAAAGGTTTTTATTGATAAAAATTAGATTAAAATTATTTCAATATTGCTGTATATTAAATTAAAAGTTTACTTAATATAATTTTATTAGCATCATATGAAAAACTTATTATAATTTAAATATATATTTTAAAAAACATTTAGAATAAAATAATTATATATGAGATAAATTTACTAACTATGTCAATTCATGTCACTTAAAAATAAACTAAAAAAAAATCAACTTTCTATTGGCAGCTGGATAATGATGAGCGATTCTGTTAGCGTAGATGTTATGGCTCTTGCTGGATTTGAATGGTTAGTTGTTGATATAGAGCATACTTCGATAGACTTAAAAGCAGTCGAAAATTTAATTAGAACCATTCAAGCAAATAATATCAAAGCATTAGTAAGGGTTAGTAAAAATGAGGAAGTAGTGATCAAAAGAGTTCTTGATATGGGTGCTGATGGCATTGTAGTACCAATGGTTTGTTCAAAAGATGATGCTTTGAAAGCGGTAAATTATGCAAAATATCCTCCTCATGGTAAGCGAGGTGTGGGGCTATATAGAGCCTCAGCTTATGGAACAAAATTTGAAGAGTACAAAAAATGGGTTAATGAAGAGCTAGTAATAATAGCACAAATAGAACATATTAATGCTGTAAATAATATAGATGAAATACTCAAAGTAGAAGGAGTAGATGGAATTCTCATAGGGCCCTATGATTTGTCAGGATCTTTAGGTTTTCCTGGAGAATATGACAGGCAAAATGTAAAAGACGCTATAAAAAAAGTAATAGATAGATGTAGAGAGCATAATATTCCATCTGGTTTTCACGTAGTAGATACTAAACCTGAAGAATTGATATTAAAAATAGATCAAGGATGCACTTTCTTGGCTTATGGAATAGATTATTTTTTTCTAAGAGACTCGGTTGTTGGTGGAATGAATAAAATTAAAAAGGTCTTAAAAAAATGAAAATTATATCTATAATTCCTGCAAGGATGGGGTCGAGCCGTTTTCCAGGGAAGCCCATGAAAAATATACTTGGTATGCCTATGATTGGGCATGTATATAAAAGAGTGAAGATGAGCAAAACTCTTGCAGAAGTATATGTGGCTACTTGTGATAAAGAGATATTTGATTACATAGAATCTATAGGTGGCAAGGCTGTGATGACGAGTGATCGTCACGAACGATGTGCAGACAGATGTGCTGAGGCGATGTTAAAGATTGAAAATGAAACTGGTGAGAAATGTGACATCATTGTCATAGTACAAGGAGATGAACCATTGACATTTCCTCAAATGATAGATGAAGCTGTAAAGCCGATGATAGAAGATAGTAATGTTTCTATCACAAACCTTGTAGCAGACATAAATACCATAGAAGCATTTGAAAATCCAAATGAAATAAAAGTAGTAATGGATAAAAATAACAACGCTTTATATTTCAGCAGAGAGCCAATACCAAGTAGACAAAAAAGTGTATTAGAATTACCCATGAAGAAGCAAGTATGTGTGATACCCTTTAAAAGAGATTTTTTGCTAGAGTATAATGAAATGGAGCAAACACCACTAGAGAAGATAGAGTCAGTCGATATGATGAGAATTATTGAAAATGGTGGTAAAGTTAAGATGTGTAATACTCGATACATAACAAAGGCAGTTGATAATGAAAAGGATTTAGACTTAGTCTGTGAAATGATGAAAGAAGACAAACTGCATGATCAGTATAAGTGACAATTAAATAATAAATTATTTAAATATTTTTAAAATATCTATAAAATCCCAAAAAGATCTTCAAAAGTAACACTAGCGCAATTAAGCAGATAAATGAAATAGATAAAAATAATAATCTTACAAAGTTGGCTTTATACGCAATAATTAGATGCCTAACAGTAATGAACGTGCTATTTTATTTATATATTTAATTTTTTTTATTAAATTATAATTATAAAAATTACTATTAAGAATAATTTTTTTGTTAGTATTAAGGAATAAATACTAGACTGATTGGCTGTTATTCTTTATAATAAAAATTATAATTAATAATTCTATAAATCTATATAAATTTTACTTTTGAAAACAATTCTCATAACAGGCAGCGGTGAAGGTATTGGACTAGAATGTCTGAAAAAATTTGAAGACAATAATTGGAAAGTAATACCTCATTATTATAAATTTGATAAAAAATTTAAAAAAATGAAATCTTACAAAAATAAAATATATTGTAACTTCGCTGATCAAAAAAATTTTAATTCTTTTTTAAAAAAAATTTCACAATCCAAAATAGACGCAGTAATAAATTGTGCAGGCATTTTTGACAATTCAAAAAATAAAAAAAATCGAATAAAAGATATACAAAAAACTTTATTTGTTAACACTATAGTACCTATCATGATCACTGAATCATTGATAAATAACATGATTAAAAATAAATTTGGTAGAATAGTGAATATTTCGTCAGTAGGAGTAAAATATGGCTCAAATGAAAATAATTTATTTTATAGTATTTCTAAAGCTGGTTTAGAAGTTTCTACAAAATCTTTTAATAGAAGGTGCGCACAAAATAATGTCTTGATTAATAATGTGAGACCAGGTCCAACTCTTACAAATTTTTTGATTAAGACATCAAAGAATTTAGAGAAAAGAAAAGAACTTATTCCAGCAAAAAGATTTTGTAAAATTGAAGAGATATCTGAATTGTTATTTTATCTGATAGATAAAAATACATTTATCACTAATGAAAGTATTTCTATAGCTGGTGGAGAATAGAGTGCTTCCAAAATTAAACATTAGAAAATCATATAGATATTTTGATAGAAGTTTAGATAGAACTAAATATAATTGTGATGATAAAAATGAATAAAATTCCTTTATTAAATGCATTTGGTCATAATTCTCAGTTAAAAAAATTTACCAAAGGTAGAAATAAAATTAAAGATCTGTATCTATCAGAAAAAAAATTTTTTCTTGATTCAGTAAAAAATTCAAAAACATTTTTAGACTTTGGAAGCGCTGCAGGTAATTTTATAGATATTATTGAAAAGATTAGCAAAATTAAAAAATATACTGGACTTGATATTTCGGAAGATATGCTAAAGAAGGCAAAATTATTACACCCAAGACATGAATTTAAAAAATTCAATGGGAAGAGGATTTTAATGAAATCTAAATTTAATTTAGTTTATAGCTTTGGAACCTTGATTTATTGTACAAACTATCAAAACTTGATTAAAGATTTTATTAATCTTTCAGACAGGTATATTAATTTTGATGTAAGGTTAGTTTTTGATCAAACTTTAATAAATAAAAAAAAAAGTTATCAAATAATAGCTGCAAAACCTTTATTAAAATTTCCATATGTTATTATTAATTTTAATGAATTTTTAGAATTTCTTATAAAAACTACTAAATGCAAATATAAGATTAGCCTCTTTGGATATAATCATCCTGTAGCAGGAGATGTTAGATCAAGATATAAAAATGTATTAATGACATCTGTTTTAATAGATAAAACAAAAAGTTTCTCACTTAACATAGATATTCAAAAATAAAATGCTTTCAAAAAACACTATATCAAGACCCACTTGGACAAATAAAATTAGCAATGAAAGAGAAATAGATTTATCAAAAAATGTTCATTTTGATTCAAAATTAAATATTAAGGTAAAAAAAATAATTAATAAGAAAAATTATATATTAAATTATGGGAATGAATTCAGCTTATATGAGGCGATTTGTAATTATTATAGCCTAGATATCAATAAGGTAGCTATTGGATATGGAGCTACAGACATATTACAGAGATTAATTTTTTCTTTAGATATTAAAAAACTTTATATAGCGAAACATGCATTTGCAATGATAGAAATTTACTGCAAAATGATTAATTTAAATTATGAGATAGTTGATCCACGAGAATTAAAAAAAAAAGATATAGGTAAAGATTCAGCAATGTATATTGCCAATCCAAATGGAATTGATGGAACAGGTTTAGATATTTTTGAATTTAAAGATAAATTTAAATATTTAATTGCAGATGAAGTTTATGCTGATTTTGATAATAAATTTTCTTTACTTAATAAGTTTCAATCTAATTTAATTATAATCAAAAGTTTAAGTAAAAGTTTAGGCGTAGCAGGACTTAGGGTTGGTTTTTCATATTCATCTGAGAAAGTTGCTAATGAAATTCAAAATTTAAGAACCAGTCAAGTGTCTACATCAATAGCTTCTATAGTTGTGCCAGAAGTAATTAATACAACGCAAGATGTAATCTTAAGAATGAAAGAAACAAAAGATTTTTTAGAAAAAAAATATGAATGTAAAAAATCAATTGCTAATTATGTTTTGTTTAAAAAACAAAATAAATATACAAAATTATTTGGTTCTAGAGAAATAGAAGGGTACCATAGGATGGCTTTAACAGATATGGAAACTTTAAGTAAAGCATGAGAAACATCTCAAATAAAAGAGTTTTATTATTTTTTGGTGATGACTTAAGAAATCAATTTATCTTAAACAAGATTTTAAGTAAGTATAAAAATTGTAAAGTAGTGATTCAAAAAAGAGGTAAAGAAAAAGTTAAAAAAAAAACCAATAAATTATTAACTAAACATCTTAAATTTAGAGATATATCTGAAACAAAAATATTAAAGGTAAAAAAAAATTATATTAAAAGCCATAAAGATAAAATTTATCTAGGTTTAAATGAATTAAATTCAAAGAAGACAATTAATATTGTAAAAAAATATAAACCTAATTTGGTATTATGTTATGGAATAACACTTATAAAAAAAAACTTACTATCTATTCTTCCCAAGAAAACTATTAATATTCATAGTGGGTTGACTCAAAAGTTTAGGGGATATGCGTCAAATTTTTGGGCCTGTTATATGCTAGAACCAAACAATGTAGGTGCCACGATTCATTATGTTGTTGAAAATGCAGATAGTGGTAATATTCTTCATCAAGTGAGAACAGATTTAAAAGCAAATTACAATCTTCATGATTTGTCATCGATCTCAATCTTTAAAATAAGTAAAATTATTAATAAAGTAATTGAAATTTTATTAATAAAAAATCCAAAAGGACAGAAGCTGTCGGGTGGCAGATCTTTCTTATTAAGAGATTTCAACCCTTTGCATTTATTACTGAATTATAAACTTTTAAACGATAAATTATCAAAGTTTTATCTTAATAATAAGATGAAAGTTAAAAATATTAAGTTAGTAAAGATTATATAAGAAATTATTAAAAGAAAATTTTAAAAAAAGTATTTTAATATTAAAACTATTTAAAAGATTTAAATTATGAAAGTAGTGGTGACATCTCCAAGCTTTTCTAAAAATAAAAAATTACAATCTGAGATAAATAAGTATTTTTTAAACCCAATATTGAATTCAGATGGTATAAAATTTCATCAAAGTGAATTAATTGAATATATAAAAGAGGCAGATGCCGTTATAGTTGGACTTGAGTCAATAAGTGAAGATGTGTTAAACAAATGTCCAGATCTTAAAATAATTTCTAAATTTGGTGTAGGACTAAATAATATTGATCTTGATGCTTGTAGAAAAAAAAATGTATCTATAGGGTGGACAGGTGGAGTTAATAAACTCTCAGTAGCAGAGATGGCACTTGGTTTTATGCTTATGTTTGCCAGAAACTTATATACCACATCAAATGAACTTAAAAACGACATTTGGAATAAATCGGGTGGATTTCAACTAAGTGGAAAAACTGTAGGAATAATAGGACTTGGATACACCGGAAAAGAACTAGTGAGACTACTTAAGCCTTTTGGTTGTAAGATACTTGTAAATGATATAATTAATCAAGATCTATATTATAGTGAAAATAATTTACAAAAAACTTCAAAAGAAGAGGTATTTAAAACTAGTGACCTAGTTACTATCCATACTCCGCATAATAACACTACAAATAATATGGTAGATGCCAAAGTATTAAAAAGTATGAAAAATAGTGCATATATAATTAACACTGCCCGTGGTGGCATCATAAATGAAAAAGATTTAAAACATGCTTTACAAAACAATGTAATAGCTGGGGCTGCAATCGATGCATATATAAAGGAGCCCCCAACTGATAGAGATTTTTTAAAATTACCAAATCTTATATGTACTCCACATATAGGTGGAAATGCAAAAGAAGCTGTTGAAGCTATGGGAATGTCAGCAATCGAACATTTGAAAAAATATTATAATTTATGAAAAAAGTAGTTTTATTTGGTGGAAGTGGGTTTTTAGGATCCTATGTTGCAGATGAGTTGATAAGGAGAGGTTTTGATGTAACGGTTGCAGATCTTTATAAATCTGAGAATGTACAAAATATAAAAAAATTTGAAAAAGTCGATATATTAAATATTGAAGGTATTAAAAAAATCTTGAAAGATGTTTCTATTGTATATAATTTTTCAGCCATTGCTGAACTTGACGAAGCAATAAATAACCCAGTAAGCACTTTTCAAGTTAATGTTATGGGTAATTTAAATATTTTAGAAGCATGTAGGGAAGTGGGAGGTATTGAAAGGTTTGTATATGCTAGTAGTGCATATGCGCTTAGTAATTATGGTTCTTTCTATGGCATAAGTAAGCAAAGTAGTGAAAAATTAACTGAAGAGTATTACAAAAAATATGGACTTAAATACACAGTTATTAGATATGGCTCCTTATATGGTGAAAGAGCTAGCAATAATAACTCCATATACAAACTTTTAAGGAGTGCTATCAAAAATAGAGAATTACACTACGAAGGTGATGGGGAAGAGTTAAGAGAATACATACATGCAGCAGACGCCGCAAAACTTTCAGTTGATATACTTGAGGATAGGCAATACGAAGACCAGCATATCATACTTACTGGAACAGAAAGGTTAAAAAGAATAGAACTAATTACAATGATCAATGAAATAATGGGAAATCGACTGAAAATAAAGAAAGTCTTAGATAAAAATATTGGACACTACAAAATAACACCATATTCATATAATCCTACAGTTGCAAAAAAATTAGTTGCAAATCCTTTTATAGATCTTGGTCAGGGTTTATTAGAGTGTATACAGGAAATTAATAAGGAACTAGACAAATAATAAAATCCTAAAAAGAATATTTTATTACTATAGGATATGAGTTTACAAAATATAGATAAAAATACAAAACTTAAAGAAATCATCATAGGGTCAATTAAAATATCTAAATCAGATAGCCTCTTACTTGTATTACATGAGGTATTTGGTGATTAAAACAATTTTTTGGGATTTTGATGGTGTAATACTTGATAGCATGAAAATTAAAGGTGATGGTTTAATTGAGTTATTTCAAAACCATAATTTAGCAGATGTTCAAATACTGAAAGAATATCATTATGCAAATGGTGGGGTGTCAAGATTTGATAAGATAAAATATTTTTATAATGAAATTCTTGATCAAGAAATTTCTGAGGAGAAGGTCCTAAGGTTGGCAAATACGTTTGCTAGTATCATGGAAAAAAAGCTTTTTGATAGAGCAAACTTGATACAAGAAAGTTTAGTATTTATAGAAAAAAATTATATAAAATATAACTTTCATATAGTTTCTGGTTCAGAACATAATGAGTTAAACAATTTATGTAAATACTTTGAGATTGATAAATACTTTATATCAATCAATGGAAGCCCAATAAAAAAAGACATTTTAATTCAAAATATTATTAAAGATTTTGGCTATAATAAAGATGAAGTTATATTAATAGGAGATTCTATGACTGACTATAATGCTGCTAAAAAAAATGAAATAAGATTTTATGGTTATAATAATATTGAGCTGAAGAAATATGGTGATTATATAAAAAAATTTCAGAATATTAAATTATGATTCTAAAAGAAAGCAATCAAAATAATCAGAAAGATATATTTCATAACTACATTGATGCTATAAAAAAAAATGCCAAGTGGAATTTGAGCAATATCATAAATCCAACTTTGATAAAAAATTCTCATGCCAGCACTTTTCCAAAAAATTTTATTTTAAAAACATTAAAAAATCAAAATAAAATTTCTTTAACTATAACAAACATCATAAAGTTTTATTTCAAGAATACGTACTTTTTATTTAGTTATTTTGTAGCTTTTATTTTGTATAAATTCTGCTTTAAAAAACAACGTAAAAATAATTTAGGAAATATCATAGATGTTTTTGGATTAGTTGATAAAACAAATCAAAATGGTAAGTTTAGTGAAAATTATTTCACTGGAATTTATGAAATATTTGAAAAGTTCAACACAAAGTATTCAATATTGCTTAGACCTTATGGAGCATATAATAATCCATTAAAACTTATACAGTTTTTTAAAATAATTACTGAAGATAAAAGAGATTTTGTATTTGAATATGAGTTTTTAAGTCTGTACGATTTTGTGAGACTAATAGTTATGATCATAAAATATCCATTCCAGGTATTTCATCTCAAGCAAAAGGAAAAAACTGATATAGATAAAATATTTAATACTTCACTAATAGAAGATATAAACTATTTTAGTTTTAATGCTCTTACGAGATATATACTAGGCAAGAATTTATCCAAAATAGATAGTATTAAAAAAATATACTCATGGTATGAATTTCAAGTAATAGAACGAAGTTTTAACTATGCTATTAAAAAAAATTGTGATCATATAGAGCTCATTGGCTTATTCATTACTTTAAACAGTGAAACACTATATAGTTTTGCTGATGATATAGACCATGATATGATGAGTTCTCCACACAAGATACTAGTCAATGGAAAACATCATATTAAGGATAGAAAAAATAAAATAAGATATGCCACTGGAGTTTCTTTAAGATATCAAAATATATTTAATTTTAAGGGCATTAAGAAAGAGAAAAATACTTTACTCTTAGGCTCATACGCAGTGTCTGATACAAAATTCATGCTTGATAGTGTTAAAGAATTTGATCATATAATTTTTAAAAACCATCCAGTTATTGATATTAAAAGATTCGGTAAATTACCTAAAAATATTTCAGTAACCAGTCAAAATATTTACAAACTTTTTGAAAATACAAAAATAGTTATAGGAACATCATCATCAGGCTCAAATCTAGAAGCAGTATCTTGTGGATTATCAGTAATCATTGTAGCAAGCCAAAATAATTACACCGAAAATCCTTTAGTAAAAAAGGGGCAAGGTAAGATATGGGATATAGTTTTTAATCCAAATGAGATATATGATATTTATAAAAAACTCATTGATTATAGATCTCAAAATCAAGCAGAAATAAAAGAGATAGCAGGTTGGTACAAAGATAATTTCTTCGTGGAACCCACAGAAAAAAATATTGTTAAAGTATTTGATTTAGACAAGGATTAATAGAGGTTGTAAATTTCTTGTTAAATATATTAAAAGGTATATTTAACAGAATTGAAACTAACATTTTTTGAAGGACATAAAAATACGGTTTTATTGTTAAATTAATATTAAACATTCTAAAAATTATACTTATAGAGTATAATTAGCAAAAAATTAATAATAGATCAGTGAATTTAAATAAATTTTATAACAAAAAAAAAATACTTATCACAGGACATACTGGATTTAAAGGAAGTTGGCTAGTTCATTGGTTATCAAGATATAATGTCAAAATAATGGGAATTGGATTAAACCCAGATAACAATTTAAGTTTGTTTAATTACTTAGATAAAAAAAAACTAATTGATAAGAGATTTGATATTGCAAATTATAAAAAATTAGAAAAAAATATTTTAGAATTTAAACCAGATATAATATATCACCTTGCTGCGCAATCTCTGGTTAAAAAATCTATAGTAAATCCACTTGAAACTTTAAGAACTAATATTCTTGGCACAGCAAATATTTTAAATTGCATCAATAAACTTAAAAAAAAAACAATTTCAGTAATTGTTACAAGTGATAAATGTTATCAAAACTTGAACTTATTAAGAGGATATCGTGAAGAAGACAGATTAGGTGGACATGATCCCTATAGTGCATCTAAGGCAAGTGCTGAAATTGTTTTTAAATCTTATTTTAATTCAATTTTAAAAAAAAATAAAAAGATTAGGATTGCAACAGCTAGAGCTGGAAATGTAATTGGCGGAGGAGATTGGTCCTCAGATAGATTAGTGCCTGACTGCATTAAGGCTTGGGCATCAAATAAAAAAGTTTTTATTAGAAACCCAAATTCAACTAGACCTTGGCAGCATGTTTTGGAACCTTTAAGTGGATATATTGCTTTATCTTATTATTTGCAAAATAATGCAAAGATAAATGGCACTAGTTTTAATTTTGGCCCCAAGTTTAATGAGGTAGCAACTGTAAAAAAAGTTTTACAAATATCTAATAAATATTGGAGTAATGCTCAGTTTGAAATTTATAAAGAAAAATTTTTTAAAGAAGATCATCTCTTAAAATTGAACTCATACAAAGCGCAAAAAGTTTTGAAGTGGAAAAAAATTTTAAGTCTAGAAAAAACACTTGAGTTAACAATGGGTTGGTATAATAAATTTTACCAAAATAAAATAAAAGTTAATAAACTTTTAGACAGTGATATTGATTATTATATAAAATTAAAAAAAAGTATTTTTAATGGATAATATTGAAAAAATTAAATTTTTTAAAAAAAAGATAATAAATCATCCTAAAGGTAATATTATGCATTACATCAAAAAAAACGATAAAAATTATGTTAAGTTTGGTGAGGTTTATTTTACGTGGATTAAAAAAAATAGTTTAAAAGGATGGAAGCTTCATAAAAAAATGTATATGAATTTAACTGTGCCAGTTGGTCATATAAAATTTACTTTCTTGGATGAAAGATTTAAAAAGAAACGTATATTTAATCTAAGTGAAAATAAATTTGGAACCTTATATGTCCCTCCAAAAGTTTGGTTTTCATTTGAAAATATGAATAAAAGAAAAGATAGTTTAGTGGTCAATTTCTCAAGCATTATTCATAATAAAAATGAAAGTATAAATAAGAACCTTGATAAGATATGAGATTAATTAAATAAATACACATGAAAGTAGTAATTTTAGCAGGGGGTAAGGGTACAAGAATATCAGAATATACAAAATCAATACCAAAACCCATGATCAAGATTGGATCAAAACCAATATTAGAGCATATAATTAATTATTATATGAGCTATGGGTTTAAAGATTTTTTAATAGCTGGAGGGTATAAATATTCTATTATCAAAAATTATTTCAAGAAGAAAAAAAAAATAAATATAAAGGTAATAAATACAGGTCTTGAATCCTTAACTGGTAAAAGACTAGTAAAATTAGAGAAAGAGTTAAAAAATACATTTATGTTAACTTATGGCGATGGTCTTTCTAACGTTAACTTAGATAAATTATTAAAATTTCATAAAAAAAATAAAAAAAAAATTACTGTTACAGCAGTTCATCCTCCAGCTAGATTTGGTGAATTAACAATTAATAATAAACTGGTAAAAGAATTTGAAGAAAAACCACAATTACAGAAAGGTTGGATTAATGGAGGTTTTTTTGTGGTAGAACCAGAATTTTTAAAATTTATCGGAAATAAAAATGTAATGCTTGAAAGATCACCCATGACAAAAGCCGTTAAAACAAAAAATTTAGCAGCATATAAACACAGTGGCTTTTGGTTTTGTATGGACACATTAAGAGATAAAAAAGTATTAGAAGCAATGTTAAAAAATAAAAAATCACTGTGGCTTAAATAATGCCAAAAATTGCTGTTTTTGGAGGTACAGGTTATTTAGCATCATTAATTAAGAATCAAAATAATGTAAAAAAAAATGAATACATTTTCTTTTCAAGGAAAAAAACTTCTAAGAATTATATTAATTATTCATCATTAAAAAAAAATCTAGCTAATTTAAAAAATTTCGACTTTGTATTGCACCTTGCAGGACCAAATCAAGATCAATTAGCAAAAAATAAAAACTTAATTAAAAAAAAAAATCTAATA
>Ga0209335_10000776_pt1 | contig 38074 bp, 38 predicted proteins | sample COG_09_FD_184753 | JGI IMG/M metagenome (GOLD analysis project Ga0209335, IMG submission 184753) | Pelagic Microbial community sample from North Sea - COGITO 998_met_09 (SPAdes) (version 2) | ecosystem: Environmental > Aquatic > Marine > Neritic zone/Coastal water | place: Helgoland, sampling...
TAAGCCACCACAGTAATTTCCATTTAAGGACCGGAGGTATAAAACCACAAACTGTGTGCGTGTTAATTTAATTTAAGAGTTATTTACAAATTATTTAAAAAACAAACAAGCTATTTTTACTGAATAATGGTCGAAATATTGTCATTTCTAAGGGTATTTATCGATTTTCTATCAATATTACGTTTATTTTTTAGTTTAAAGAGTAATTTTTTACTTTCTAGGGTAATATTTATTTTAACTTCAGTAGAACCCTCTTTGTCAATTAAATTGGAAATTTTGTCAATTTCTTTAATATCTTTAATATTAAATATGATTTCAGAGACTGGTTTATTAAATAAATCTTTAAGAGGTGCTAATTTTTGTACGTTAATTCTTTTGAATCTATTTTCATCATTAGAAAAATTTTTGATTAAAGTTATTATTAAAGAGTTACCTTCTATCAAAATTTCTCGGTTTGATTCAAGGATATCAGAAAAAATAAAAAGTTCAAATACACTGGTTAAATCAGTAAATTTTATAACACCATAAGAATTTCCCTTAGCTGTTTTTCTTTCAGTTATTTTTAGAAGAGTTGCTGCAATATTACTATCTTTGATGTCATCATCTGAATTAAATTTAACATAATCAACTATTTTATAATCATCGAAAATTTCTTTAAATTGATTTAATGGGTGATCTGATATGAAAAAACCAACTGCCTCAAACTCTCTAGACAGTCTTTCTTCAAACTTCCAATCTTCTATTTTAAGTACTATTTCATTATCTTGTTCTTCATCAGACTCAAATAAATCTATTTGATTAGCAATTTTATTTTCAAAAATATTTTTTACTTTTAAAATAAAATTTGGAATTGAATTAAATAATGCTTGTCTATTATCGTCAATATTATCAAATGCTCCAGCTTTTACCAAGCCCTCGAGTTGAAGTTTATTAATATCTTTAGGACTAACTCTATTTAAAAAATCACTTATCGATTTAAATTGACCATTTATTTTTCTTTCTTTTACAACATTGGATATCGCTTCATATCCAACACTTTTAATCCCACCTAAAGCATAATAAAAATTATTTTCATCAAATTGAAAATCTGCAAAACATCTATTAATATCGGGTCTTACTATTTTAATATTTATTCTTTTAAGTTCTTCATAAAATTCACTTAGTTTATTCTGATTAGATAAATCCATTGTCATTGATGCAGCAAAAAATTCATTAGGATAATAGGTTTTTAAAAATGCAGTCTGGTATGAAATTATCGCATATGCGGCTGCATGACTTTTATTGAAACCATATTCTGCGAATGGTTCAATTTTTAAAAAAATACTTGTTGCAACATCTTTGGAAATTCCATTTTTAAGTGCACCTGCAATGAATCCTTGTTTTTGTTTTTCTAATTCTGCTCTTTTCTTTTTTCCCATTGCTCGTCTTAATATGTCAGCTTCTCCTGCAGTAAATCCTGAAAGTTTCTGTGCTATTTGCATTACTTGTTCTTGATAAATTATAACTCCATAAGTTGGTTTAAGAATATCTTCTAGTAATGGATGTAAGTAATCAGGTGTTTGACGACCATGTTTACAATCATTGTAAACAGGTATATTGCTCATAGGACCAGGTCTATAAAGAGCAACTAGCGCTATTATATCTTCAATATGATTGGGCTTCATTTGCAATAATGCTTCACGCATACCAGCACTCTCAACTTGAAATAATCCAACAGTATAACCAGATGAAAGCAGATCAAAAACTTTTTTATCCTCAAAGTCAATATCTTCAATTTTAAAATCTTTAACTTTTTTATTAATTAATTTTTGTGTTTTATTGATTACGGTTAGAGTTTTTAAACCTAAAAAATCAAATTTAATTAATCCAGCATTTTCAGCTGAATACATATCAAATTGTGTTGATGGCAACAATAAATCAGCTGAAACATCTTTATATAAAGGTACAATTTGAGTTAATTTTTTATCAGCTATAACAACACCAGCAGCATGGGTTGCAACATTTCTATTTAGTCCTTCTAATTTTAAAGATAAATCAGTTAATTTTTTAACACGTGGATCTTCATTAACTAATTTTAGAAGTCTGGGTTCATTATTAATACATTCTGTTAAACTTTGTGGTCTAGAAGGGTCAAAAGGTATCATTTTAGAAATACTATCAACAAAACCATACGGTAGACCTAAAACTCTACCTACATCTCTAATAACCATTCTTGCCTTAAGTTTTCCAAAAGTAATTATGTGGGCAACGCTATCTTTGTACTTAGTGGTTAAATATTTAAAAACTAAATCTCTCTTTTCTTCACAAAAATCTATGTCAAAATCAGGCATTGATATACGATCAGGATTTAAAAACCTTTCAAAAATTAAATTAAATTTTATAGGATCAACATCAGTAATAGATAAACACCAGGCAACTAGGGAACCTGCACCAGAACCCCTTCCAGGTCCAACTGGTATATCATTATTTTTAGCCCACTTAATATAATCTGATACAATTAAAAAATAACTTGGGTATTTCATTTCAATTATTATTTTTAATTCATGATCTAGTCTATCCTTATATCTTAAAAAATTTTTATTAGTATTTAAGTTATTTTCTTCAATTTTAAAAAATTTTGAAAATTTATCTTTTAAACCCTCTAAAGAATCTTTTTTAAGTATTTCGTCCGCACTACCATCTTTTTTAGAGCTAATGTTGGGTAGTACAGGTTTAGAAAATTGGGGCCTATAACTGCATCTAAAGGGAAGATTAAAATTATTTTTTAGTGCTTCAGGTAGATCAAAAAATAATGTAGACATTTCTTCATCAGATTTTAAATAATGTTGATTGCTATATTTGGTTCTGTTTTTTTCATTAACATAAGTTTTTGTACCTATGCACGTTAAGGCATCGTGCGCTTCATGCATATCTGGTGTTAAATAAAAAACTTCATTTGTAGCAATAATTGGAATCTTTGTTTTTAAGGATTCTTGGAGATTAAATTTTTCAAAAGAATTTTCATTTTGATCTCCATGTCTTTGTATTTCTAGATAAAATTTGTCATTAAATTTAGATAACAAGTCTTTATATAATTTACTGATTTCATCTAAACGGCCTTTTTCAAATAATCTACCAAATAATCCATGAATTGTTCCTGATAAGAGAATTACACCCTCTGTATCAATTAATAATTCTTTAATATCTAAATGAGGGTCAGAGATTGCATCGTTTTCTAAATATGATCTCGAGGATAGCTCTATGATTCTTTTATAACCTTTTTCATTAAGAGCAATTAATGGTAATAGACCTACAGTATCTTCAAAACTAAAATAAATTTGGGTTCCAATTATTGGCTGAGTTCCAACTTTAGATATATTCTCAGCAAACTCAAGTGCTCCACATAAGTTTGAAGTATCAGAAAGGCCTATCGAAGGAGTTTTGTTATCTTTACAAAAATCTTTTAAATTCTCGATTTTAATAGCACCTTCACAAATTGAATATTGTGTATGAATTTTTATGTGGTTGAATTTATGATTATTTGATTTTTGCATTGACAGTTTTTATATTACCATCAATCATTTCTAATTTGCAATCAGCCATATTGGCAAAAAATCTATTATGAGTTGCATAGATTATAAGTCGATTTTTATTTTTTAATTTATATAAAACTCTAAAAACTTCTTTTGCTGTAGACTGGTCTAAACTTCCAGTGGGTTCATCAGCTAATATGATTTCTGGTTCATTTATTAAAGCTCTTGCAATTGCAACTCTTTGCATTTCACCACCAGATAATTGTGAAGGATAATGATGTTGTCTAGACGAAAGTCCCATTTTTGTAATTATTGATTTAGCTTTTTGAATTGAATTTTTCTTATTGTCGGTCAATGCTAAACTTGCAAGATATATATTTTCTAATGCCGTAAAATCAGGAAGTAAGTTGTTTTGTTGATATATTAAGCCAATTATTTTAGATCTAACTTTATCATTAATTGTAGTTTCTGAAAAATTAATTTCATTATTGTCAATAAGTAATGAGCCTGTTGTTGGTTTGTCAATCAATGATAGAATATTCAATAATGTAGATTTTCCAGATCCAGAAGGCCCCATAAGTGAATAAATTTTACCTTTTGAAAATGAATAATTAATTTTTTTTAGAACATGTACTTTTTTATTTTCAGAAAAAGATTTAGATAATTTCTTAAGTAAAATAAAATTATTCATATTTTAAACCTTTTACCAGATCTAGTTTTGATGCTTTAATTGCTGGAAAAATTGAAACTAAAATCGTAATTAAAATAGAACTTAAAGAAATTATAAAAATCGATGTAGAATTAATTTCTGAGGGTAGAGTACTTAAAAAGTAAATTTCTTCAGGAAACAAGGTTACATTAAATATATTACTTAAGAATTCTCTTAAATTTTCAATATATAAAGAAAACATAACTCCTAAAAAAATACCAAAAAATGTTGCAGTAGTACCAATCATAACACCAACTAGAAAAAAAATTTTAATAATTGACTTATTTAGTACACCTATCGATTTTAAGATTGCTATATCTCTAGTTTTATTTTTTACTAATATTGTAAGTCCAGAGATTATATTAAAAGCAGCAACTATAATAATTAATGATAAAATTATAAACATTACATTTCTTTCAACTTTTAATGCTGAAAATAAAGAACTATTCATGTCAGACCATGTATATACATATTCATTTTTAAATATTTTTTGAATTTGCTTTTTGGTAGATTCTATATTTGAGTGTTTTTTTAGATATATTTCCAATTTTCTATTTTCTTTTTTAAAACCAAAAAAATTTTCTAATGTGTTTAAATTAACAAAAGCAATATTAGAATCAAAATCAGCTAACCCACTATCAAAAATTGAACTAATAATAAAAGTTTCTTGTTTTGGTAGATTTCCAATAATTGTTTCAATCCCAGAAGGTGACATAATAGTAATTTTGTCACCTAAGTCTAAATTCAAATCAAAACTTAATTCCTTGCCTATTGAGATATTATTGTTTGACAATTGATTTGGGTTTCCAAGTAAAATACCTTTTTTTACTATGTTAAGTTTAGCAAAATCATTTTTTTGATAACCTCTCAAGATTATACCTTTGGTATAATCTTTACTAATAACTATAGCTTCACCTGAGTTACTGAAAATTAAATTCTTAGAGATTAAGTTTAGATAATTATCATTTACCTTTTCTAAATTAATTGAAACTTCATAAGGTTTAACCGTAACATGAGCATTAAAACCAACTATTTTATTAATAAGTTCTGTTCTAAAGCCATTCATTACTGACATAACAATAATTAAAACGGCTACACCCAAACTTATTCCGATAAATGAAAAGATAGAAATAATATTCAAAAAACCATCTTTTTTTCTGGTCTTAAGATATCTAAATGTAATTTCTTTTTCTAATGTAGAAATCAATTTTTTTCTTTTAAATTGGTTAAAATTTTAGTTATTTGCTCGATTGTTAAATTTTGTGGCTTTTTTCCTATTTCTTTAAACTCTAACATATCACCTTCAGATTGTTTACCAATGATAATTTGATACGGAGCACCTATCAGATTAAATTTTTTAATTTTAGATGATAGGTTTTCATCAGTATCATCAATAATAGTATCTATATTATGTTTTTCTAAATGTTTAAAAATATTTGTAGCTTTATTTAAGGCTGATGTATCGTTCTTATTGATCATTGGTATGATGGCTAATTCATAAGGTGCAACAGAAAAAGGCCATTTCATTATTTCTTCTTTATCATCATATTTTGCTTCAATAATAGCACCTACCAATCTTGAAACACCAATTCCATAAGAGCCCATCTTAACAAAATCTTTTTTTCCTTCGGGAAGATCAACCGCTGCATTTAATGTTTTCGAATATTTGTCACCAAAATAAAAAATATGACCAACTTCAATTCCTTTAGTTATTAGTCTATTTTCTTTAATTACTTCTTTTTCAAATTCTTCTTTATTAAATTTTTCATCAGTAACTGAATAAAATTGTTCGTACTTTTTTCTTAGATCATTTAATGACTTTTTATCAATAAAAGATCCTTCACTAGTTAAATCAAAAATTCTTTTGTCTGTAAAAATTTTACTTTCTCCAGTATCTGCTAAAATAATAAATTCATGAGAAAGGTTTCCTCCGATAGGTCCTGTATCAGCAGCCATTGGTATAGCTGTTAACTCTAATCTTTTAAATGTTTTTAAATAAGAGAAAAAAAATTTATTATAAGAAAAAACAGCATCTTCATCGCTAACATCAAATGAATATGCATCCTTCATATAAAATTCTCTGCATCTCATAATTCCAAATCTAGGCCTAACCTCATCTCTAAACTTCCACTGAATATGATATAAAAGTTGAGGTAATGATTTATAAGATTTAATACTTGATCTAAATATGTCAGTAATTAACTCTTCATTAGTGGGGCCATAAAGCATTTCTCTATTTTGACGATCTTTAATACGTAGCATTTCTTGACCATAATCATCGTAACGACCACTTTCCTTCCAAATTTCGCTAGACTGAATTGTTGGCATTAAAATCTCTTGAGCACCAATTTTATTTTGCTCTTCTCTAACTATTTGTTCTATTTTTTTCATCACTTTAAATCCAAGTGGCAACCATGAGTAAATACCTGCAGAAGATTGCTTTATCATTCCCACTCGAAGCATAAGCTGGTGCGACTTGATTTTAGCTTCTGAAGGATTATTTTTTAAAATTGGTATGAATAATTTTGATATATACATCTTACTATTATGATTCTTAAATCAAAATATTCAATTAAATTCTTACTATGTTAATGTTTGTAAAGGGCTTTTTTCCAGTTTTTTCTTTTGAGTACTTTCTACAAACTATTTTAACAGCTTCAATTAAATTGTGTTCTTGTTTTTTACTACCTAATGAAAATTGCCTTGTTATTTTTTCGATTTCATCTTCTAAACCGTAAACAAAATCATCTATTTCAAAAATTGGTAGACCTCTAAATGTTAAAACAGGTGTCTTATGAATATTTCCTTTAGGTGTAACTAAAATAGTTACTTCCATATACCCATTTGCACTTAAATTTTTTCTATCTTTAATTGATTGAAAATCTTCTTCTACACTTTGGTTTCCATCCAAATAAAGTCTTCCACTTGGAGCTTTATCAAAAACATGTGGTTCTCCTGGAAAAAGTTTTACTATGTCACCATTTTCAACTTGGACAGGATTTGGAACTTTCATTTCATGTGCAAATTTCATATGTTCTATCATATGCCTGTGTTCACCATGAACTGGAATAGCACATTTTGGTCTTACCCAATCATACATTTCTCTAAGATCATCTCTATTTGGATGTCCAGAAACATGAACAAATTCACTCTCCTCAGAAATAACTTCTATACCATCTCTAACTAATTGATTTTGTAGTTTATATAATTTTTTTTCATTACCAGGAATAATTTTGGATGAAAAAATAACTGTATCATCTTTTTCTATAAAAACATCTGGATGTGTATAACTAGAAATTCTCATCAATGCTGCCATAGGCTCTCCTTGGCTACCTGTGCAGAGATAAACTATTTTTTCCCTAGCAATATTTTTTGCTTCACGTGCATCAATTGGTTCTATAACATTTTTTAAATAACCACATTGCCTCGCTGCTTTAAATATTCTATGCATTGATCTTCCAACTAAAGATATTTGTCTACCTGTTTTTTCTGCACAATAAAAAGCCGTTTCTAAACGAGCAACATTTGATGCAAATGAGGCTATGATAATTCTTTTTTTAAGGCTACTCATAATATTTAGCATACTTTTTCTAACATCAAGTTCTGAGCCTGCTTTACCCATACTAAATACATTTGTTGAATCACAAATCATAGCAAGAACACCTTCGTTACCAATTTCTTTAAGTCTATTAGAATTAATTTTTTCACCAATTAATGGCTCTGGATCGATCTTCCAATCACCAGTGTGTAAAATTATACCTGCAGGTGTTTCAATTCTAAGACCATTTGGTTCAAGTATTGAGTGTGTTAGAGTAATATATTCAATTTTAAATGGAGCTAAGTTAACTGTACCATTTAATTGAACTATTTTAAGATAGCTTGTTACATCTATATTTTTTTCTTTAAATTTTTCTTTAATCAATAATGCAGTAAATGGTGTTGCAAAAATTTTACATTTTAATTGAGGCCAAAGAAGTGCGATAGCACCTATATGATCTTCGTGTGCATGCGTTAAAATAATTCCTAAAAGATCTTCTTTTTTATCAACTATAAAACCTGGATCTGGGTAAATTAAATCAATTCCAGGAAGAGTGTCATCAGCAAATGTAACTCCAATATCAACTATAATCCATTTATGTTCACCAGGTTTTCCATAGGCGAATAAATTCATATTCATTCCTATCTCCCCAGAACCCCCTAAAGGGCAAAATAATAATTCATCTTTCATATTTGTTTAATTAAAGTGGCAGCCTTGATAAGGCCTTCAACTGTAATATCTTTATTTAGCGTAACTTTCGTTTTAATTGAATTTTTAAACAAACTAGAAAATCCCCCAGTAATTATAACTTTAAAGGACTTCTTCGTCTCTTTCTTAATTAAATTAACAATATTGTCAATTAAACCTGCATACCCCCAAAAAAAACCAGCTCTAACAGCACTAATAGTATTTAAACCAATAACTTTATTGGTTTTTTTTAAATTTATATTAGGAATTAGTGTTGCTTTGTCTATTAGGGTGTTAAGTGAAAGTTTAACGCCAGGGGCGATTACACCACCATGATATATGTTTTTAATTAAAACATCAAATGTAGTTGCAGTGCCAAAATCTAAAATTATATAATTATCTTTATTATTAATAACTCCAATTGCGTTAGCTAGTCTATCAGAACCAATTTGATTATAATTAACCTTAATATTAATTAATCTACTCAACTTAAGTTTTTTAAGATCATGACATTTAATTTTATAGTTATTGTTAAAAAATTTTTTAATTTCCTGGAATGATTTTGGTACAACACTACAAAATAAACATTTATTAATTACTGTATTTTTTGATATCAGCTTAAATAAGGATTTTTTAAGTAAGCTATAATTAATTTTTTTAGTATTTAAGGTAATTCTTTTGATAATTTTATTTCTTGAATTAACTAAACAAATTTTAGTTTCTGTATTTCCAATATCTCCAACAATAATCATTTTAAATACTTTCTATATTCTTTATATTAAATTTTGGTAACAGTGGAATAAATTTTTCATAAATTTTCATTAATTTCAAAGTAGCATTACTATCATTGATTTTAATACCTATTAACTTAAAAAGATTAGTAGTTTGATAATTTTTTATATTTGGACTTTTAACTAGATTTATACCAACACCGATAATGATAAATTTTTCTCCAGATTTAGAAATACTCTCTTGAAGTATGCCAGAAATTTTCTTATTATCTATCAATAAGTCGTTTGGTTTTTTTACAGAAATTTTACCTTTATAATAAGTTGATAATAACTTTTTAACTAATGAACAATTAACTTTTGTTAGCTCTGTTAAAGATAGTTTAAGTTTATTGATTGGAAAAAAAATACTTATGAATAAATTACCCTTGTAAGAAATCCATTTATTTCCATATTGTCCACGTCCCTTTTTTTGCTTTTCAGCAATTACTACACCTGATTTATGATGGGTATTATTTATGATCTTAATGGCTATATCATTTGTACTATTTACAATTTTAAAATTAAATTTTTTTAATTTCATTAAATAACATTAATTCTAGATACTATCTCCACTAATTTGCTAGGAAAAATAAAATATAAAAGAATTATTAATGTTGAAAAAGATAGCGATATTTTCAACCAAATATTATGATCAGTGTCATATTTATCTTTTTCTTCATCAAAATAAATAACTTTAATAATTCTTAAATAATAAAAAGCAGCTATCACAGTTGATAATAATCCAACTATAGCTAAAAAATACATTGATTGTTCAATTACAGATTTAAATACATAAAACTTTGCAAAAAAACCTGCCAATGGTGGTATGCCGGCTAAAGAAAAGAGTATCAACATCAAAGATAAAGCTATTACAGGATGATTTTTAGTGAGACCAGACAAATCATCAATTGTTTCAAAATATTGATCGTTTCTTTTCAGCATCAATAAACAGGTAAATAGGCCCAAATTCATTACTAAATATATTGAAATATAAACTATTGAACTTTGTATGCCTTCATTTGTACCAATAGATAGTCCCGCTAAAGCATAGCCAATATGACTAATAGAACTATAAGCAACTAATCTTTTTAAATTATTTTGGCCAATTGCTGCAATTGCTCCAAAAATCATTGAGGCAATAGATATAAAAATTAAGATAGGTTGCCATTGATCGATCATATTAACAAATGGAACATATAGAAATCTAATAAAAACTGTTAAAGCTGCAACTTTTGGTACTATTGCAAAAAATAATGTGACAGATGTGGGAGAACCTTCATAGACATCTGGTGCCCACATGTGAAATGGAACAGCAGAAATTTTAAAAGATAGTCCAACCAATATAAAAACTATTCCAAATGTCAGCCCATAATGAGTTGAGTTCATAGTTTCGCCAATTACATTGAAATTAGTTGATCCTGAAAACCCATAAATTAAAGAACAACCATAAAGTAATAAACCAGAGGAAAGAGCGCTTAATACAAAATATTTTAGTCCTGCCTCAGATGATTTTAATTGATCTCTGTTAAATGTAGCCAAAACATAAAGAGCTAAAGATTGTAATTCAAGACCCACATAAAAAACGATAAGGTCATTCGAACTGATCATTACCATCATTCCTAAAATTGAACAAAGAATTAAGATAGGATATTCTATTAAAAATATTTTAGACAGTTTTAAATATCTTGTAGAAATTGAAAGAACAAATACGCCTCCAAGAATTGTTAGAATCTTCATAAATGACGAAAGATTGTCTATTACATAGCTTCCGTCAAATAAACTAATATTTTTATCTATTGGATTATTTAATATTAAAAGTCCCACTATTAATAAAAGCCCTATTGATAGGTTGTGAATTAAACTTGAACTATTTTCTTTAAAAACCCCAAGAATTAATAAAAACATTATCGACAAAGATATAAAAAGTTCAGGTGCAATAAAGTTCAAATCATTCATTATTTTTTTGGTTCCAATGTGTTAATATTAATTTCAAAATTATACATTTCTATTAAATTTTTTACAGATACCTCAATCGTATTAATAAGGGGTTCTGGATAAAAACCAAAGAATATTACAGGTATAGCTAAACACCATAAAATAAATTTTTCTGAATAATCTAAATCAGGAATTTTCAAGAGATCTTTATTTATCAAATTTCCGAAAATAACTCTTCTATATAACCATAGCATATATGCTGCTCCAAAAATTACTCCAAGGCTTGCAATTACAGCAACTAAAAAATTATCTTTAAATGCACCCATTAGAATTAAGAATTCACCTATAAAACCACTTGTTCCTGGCAGTCCTAATGCCGCTAAAGTAAATAGCATAAATAGAATTGAGTATTTTGGCATTACAGAAACTAAACCCCCATACGTTTTGATTAACCTTGAATGCATACGATCATAAACAAAACCAACACAAAAAAATAATCCTGCTGAAACAAGTCCATGACTAATCATTTGAATTAAACTTCCTTCAATGCCTTGCTGTGTAAATGTAAAAATACCTAAAGTTACAAATCCCATATGAGCAACAGAAGAATACGCTATCAGTTTTTTCATATCTTCTTGCATCAAGGCAACTAAAGATGCGTAAATAATAGCAATTAAACTCAATGAATAAACTAAAGGTGTAAATAGTTCAGATGCAATAGGAAAAAGGCCTAAAGAAAATCTAATAAAACCATATCCAGCCATTTTAAGTAAAATAGCTGCAAGCAAAACAGATCCTGCTGTAGGAGCCTCTACATGAGCATCAGGTAACCAGGTATGAAATGGCCACATAGGTGTTTTAACAGCAAAAGAACTAAAAAAAGCTAACCATAATAAATTTTGATACTTTACATCTATACCCAATTCATAAAGTTGAATTATATCAGTTGTGCCGGTTATCCAATAAATTGAAATGATAGCAACCAACATTAAAACTGAACCAAGTAGTGTATATAAAAAAAACTTGAAAGCAGAATATACTCTTCGTATGCCTCCCCAAATTCCAATAATCAAAAACATAGGAATTAACCCTGCTTCAAAAAATAAATAAAATACTAATAAATCTAGTGAACAAAAAACTCCAATCATTAAACTCTCCATTACTAATATTGCAATAAGAAAATCTCTTAGCTTTACTTTAATTGTATTGTTAACAGAAACTATACAAAGTGGAGTTATTAGGGTTGTTAAAACAATAAAAAGAATTGATATCCCATCTATGCCAACTTTATAATTAATTAAACCTATTAACCATTCTCTATCTTCAACAAATTGAAAATTTGAAGTTGATACATCAAATAGGTACCAGAGATAGATAGAAATTAAAAAATTTACAAATGATGTAAATAAAGCAACATACTTAATAGTATTTGAATTTGTGTCTTTAGAAAATAATAAAAATAGCGCTCCTATAATTGGAAGAAGAATAAGAGATGTTAAGATTGGAAAATTCATTATTGCAAAATTAAAAAAGTTAATAAAGCTGAAAAACCAATCAATATCATAAATGCATATTGATATATAAAGCCACTTTGAAAATTACTGGCTTTTACTGATAGGTTTTTTATTAATGAAGAAATGCCATCGGGTCCAAACTTATCAATAACTTTGACATCTATCATTTTCCAAAAGAAAAGACCAATTTTTTTTGAAGACTGAATAAATACAACATTATATATTTTGTCAAAATACCATTTATTAATTAAAAAATTATACAGAGGCTTATTCTCATCAACAAGCCAAATGGGTATTTTTTTATTTTTAACAAATAAATAATAGGCAATTGGTATTGATAAACATACAAGTGTAGGTGTAATCAAAATAACCCATAATGGTGGATGTTCTGTGCTTAATGGATTTAGAAACATAATAGAATCTCCCCAAAATTTATTTTCTCCACCATGACCAATAAACAAATCTTTAAACAAAAAACCTGCAAAGATCGCACCAATTGCTAATACAATTAAAGGTATAAGCATAACCATAGGGGACTCATGCATTTCTTCAATCTTTAATTTTTGATTATTGTATGTTCCATGAAATGTTTTAAAAATTAATCTCCACGAATATACTGATGTAAGTAATGCTGTTAAAATCCCAACACCAGCAGCGTAATAACCTGCTGTGTTACCTCTAAGGTAGGCAAATTCTATAATTGCATCTTTTGAATAAAATCCAGAAAGAAAGGGGAAGCCAGTAAGCGCTAGAGTACCAATAATCATTAAAATCCAAGTATAGGGTAGTTTTTTATACACAGCTCCCATTTGATTAATATCCTGTTCATCTTTAAAAGAGTGGATTACAGATCCTGATCCTAAGAAAAGTAATGCTTTGAAGAATGCATGAGTAAATAAATGAAACATTGCAACATTATAAGCTCCAACCCCAGCTGCAAAAAACATATAGCCTAACTGACTACATGTTGAATAAGCAATTATTTTTTTAATATCAGTTTGAACTAGAGCTACAGTTGCAGCAAAAAAAGCAGTTGTCATTCCAACTAATGTAATAATATTGAGTGTTAGTGGGGAATATTCAAATATTGGAGAACATCTAACAACTAAAAAGACACCTGCTGTAACCATCGTAGCAGCATGTATTAATGCAGATACTGGTGTAGGACCTTCCATTGCATCTGGTAACCATGTGTGCAGAAAAATTTGGGCTGATTTACCCATTGCTCCAATAAATAAAAGAATACAAATTAGATCAATGGCTTTGATGTTTATTCCTAAAAATAATAATTCTTTATCAATAATTTGAGGGATTTGTTGAAATACTTCAGAATAATTAACTGTGTCAAATAGATAAAAAATTAAAAATATTCCTAAGGCAAATCCAAAGTCACCTACTCTATTTACTACAAAAGCTTTTATGGCGGCTGCATTCGCTGTATCTTTTTTAAACCAAAAACCAATTAAAAAATATGAACAAAGGCCTACACCCTCCCAACCAAAAAATAATTGAAGAAAATTATCTGAAGTAACTAATGTTAACATTGCAAATGTAAAAAGTGACAAATAGGCCATGAATCTAGGTTTATCTGGGTCTTGGGACATATATCCGATTGAATAAATGTGAACTAGCGAAGAAATTAAAGTTACAACAACAAGCATTACTGAGGACAAGGCATCAACTTTGATAGACCAATTTACATTGAGTGTTCCTGAATTGATCCAAGTAGCAATAGTTACATTACTTTCATAATGATTAACAATAACTTGATAAAATAAGAACAATGATAAAAATGCTGAGATGGAAACAAATGTACTGGTAATTATCTCTGATTTTCTATCTCCAATATACTTACCAAAAAAACCAGATGTAATAGAAGCTAACAATGGAAGGAATAATAAAAAAATTTCCATATTATCCCTTCAAACTATCTATATTTTCAACGTTAATCGTTGAAGAGTTTCGATAATAAACTACTATTATTGCTAAACCAATTGCAGCTTCTGCTGCAGCTACAGTTAAAATAAAGAGGGTAAAGATTTGTCCTGAAATATCATTTAAAAATATAGAGAATGCTACTAAATTAATATTTACAGCTAACAATAAAAGCTCGATACTCATTAGTATAACTATAATATTTTTTCTATTTAAAAATATTCCCACTATTCCAATGGTAAATATTATTGCACCCAAAGTTAAATAATGACTTAGACCTATATCAATCATCTGATTTAACACCTTTATTATTTTCTACATCAACTAATTCAACACTATCAGATCTTTCTCTAGATATTTGTGTGAAATAACTTTGTTTTTTAACACCTGTTCTGTGCCTAAACGTAAGAACAATAGCTCCTATCATGGCAACTAATAGGATCATTCCACTTAGCTGAAAAATATGAATGTAATCAGTGTACAAAACATACCCAATTGAGTGGGTATTACTTATATCTGTATTTATTTTCAAAGACATAGCAGTAACTAAGTCTGGTTTATACTTCCATCCACTAATAACAATTATTAGTTCAAAAAATATAATTACACTTACTATTATACCTACCGGTATATGTTTTGAACTTTCTTTTGCGCTGAACCATTGATTTTTTTGTTTAGCTACATTTAACATCATAACTACAAATAGAAATAGAACAGCAACAGCACCAACATAGACAATAAGCATAATCATTCCTAAAAATTCTGCACCAATCATAATGAATAGACTTGAAATGCTAATAAAATCTAATATTAAAAAAAAAACTGAATGGACTGTATTTTTTGAAACAGTAACCATAATTGCTGAGATAATTGCAATTAATGAAAAAAAATAAAAGAATAATGAATGGGCTAACATGATAATTATCTATAAGGATTATCTGCTTTAATGTTTGCTGCTAGAATATTTTCCCATCTATCACCATTGTCCAAAAGTTTTTCTTTATTATAATAAAGTTCTTCTCTAGTTTCTGTCGAAAATTCAAAGTTTGGACCTTGAACAATTGCATCAACAGGACATGATTCTTCACAAAGACCACAATAGATACATTTCATCATATCAATATCATATCTAGATGTTTTTCTACTTCCATCGGCCCTTTCAGTTGATTCTATTGTAATCGCTTGCGCTGGACATACGGCTTCGCAAAGTTTGCATGCTATACACCTCTCTTCTCCATTTGGATACCTTCTTAAAGCATGTTCACCTCTAAATCTTGGACTTATTTTCCCTTTTTCAAAAGGATAATTAATAGTCTTTTTAGATCTAAATAGTTCTCTTAAAGCAATTTTAAGACCACTTAAAAAATCTAATAAAAAAATAGTCTTAAATATTCTAGAAATTTTCATAGTTAGTTATTTGGTAATAAGTTAAAATAAAATAAATAGCTTGCTGTAAGTACTACCCAGGTCAATGATAAAGGTAAGAATATTTTCCAACCTAATCTCATTAATTGATCATATCTATATCTTGGTACAATAGCTTTTACCAATGCAAATAATACAAAAAGAAATAATATCTTAAAAATTAACCAAATAGCTCCAGGAATTAAATTAAATGGATAAATTTCTATTGGTGACAACCAACCTCCTAAAAAAAGGATAGCTCCCATTGCACACATAAGTAAAATGTTTGCATACTCACCTAACCAAAACATTGCATACATCATTCCAGAATATTCAGTCTGATAACCAGCAACTAGTTCTGCTTCGGCTTCGGGTAAATCAAAAGGTGGTCGATTAGTCTCTGCTAGAGATGATATAAAAAAAATTACAAACATTGGAAATAATGGTATTACAAACCATATATCTTCTTGAGCTAATACAATATCATTTAGATTTAATGAACCAACACAAAGCAAAACATTAATTATAATAACACCAATAGAAACTTCATAAGACACCATTTGAGCTGCAGATCTTATGGCTCCTAAAAAAGGGTATTTGGAGTTGGATGCCCAACCACCCATAATGATCCCATAGACACCTAATGATGATACTGCAAATAAATAAAGTATACCGACATTGATATCAGCTAATACTTGGGTTGCACTGAATGGAATAACGGCCCATGATATCAAAGCTAAAGTCATTGTGACTATTGGAGCCAATATAAAAATTGTTTTATTTGAACTTGATGGAATTATGACTTCTTTGAATATATATTTTAATGCATCAGCCAATGACTGAAGAAGCCCAAAAGGTCCAACAACATTGGGTCCTTGTCTTTTTTGAACAAAAGCCCAAATACGACGATCAAGCCAAACTACCATTGCCACAGAAACAAGCACTGGAACAAGGAGAAATAAAATTTTATAAGATTCTGATAAAATTATATGTAAAAATTCATTCATATTAACCCTCGGTTCCTGTAGGTTTCAAATTAACCTTGGAGTTTTTACAGTCAATCATTGTTTTAGAACACCTAGCTATAACATTTGAATGATAATAATCCTCAGTTTTGATCTTTAAAAATTCTTTCTCAAAACTTAAATCTTTAATATCAGAAAATTTATTTAAGTTATTTTTTTCAATATATAGATTTATCTGGTTAAGTAAGCTGCTATCTAACTCATCTTTATCATTAAATAGTTTTCGATGATTCATTGCTTCAGCTAATTCATTTATTATTAACCAATCTTCTTTTGCTAATTCAGGTGGATAAGATGCCTTAAATGCTTTCTGCATTTTTCCTTCTAGATTTGTAAAGTAACCATTTTGTTCCGTATATGCTGCACCAGGAAGTATAATATCAGCTATCTCAGCTCCTTTGTCTCCATGGCTTCCTTGATAAATTATAAATTCATTTTTTTTTGAGAATTTTAAGTTGTCTTGACCTAACAAATAAACAATTTCAAATTCATTATTCTCTAACTTTTTTAAAACTTCATTCGAACCATTATCAGTTTTATATAATCCTAAGTCAAAACTACCTACTGTAGATGCATTTTCTGAAATAATATTAAACGAATTCCATTCATTGGTTATCTTATTGTTTTTATTTAAAAAAGATTTGATTGATTCAAAAATATATTTTCCTGAATTTGATTTTAACACTGATTGACCTAAAATAATTAAAGGTTTTTTTGCTTTTTTAATTAAATTTGATATCTCGTGATTATCTTCTGTAATATCTTTTATATTATCAATATTTCCATTTAAAGATTCATATGGATATGTAAGATCTCCAACTTCATTAAGAGATATAATTTTCATTTTATTTTGTATATAAGCTTTTCTAATACGAGCATTTAAAATTGTTGCCTCATATCTTGGGTTGCTTCCAATTAAGAAAATAAAATCTGCCTCTTCAATTCCATTAATTGTTGAATTAAATAAATAATTTTCTCTTTTTTCAGGATTTAAATATGTGTGATCACATCTTGACTCAACATTATTTGATCCTAATGTTTTGTTAAAAAACTCCTTAAAAATATAAAGAGTTTCCATATTTGTTAAATCCCCAGATATTCCACATATTTTTTCTTTATCAATATTTTTTAATTTAGATTTTATTATATTAAAAACTTCATTCCATGATGCTTTTTCAAATTTTCCATTATACTTAATATAGGGCGTATCTAGTCGCTGATTTAACAAACCATCACAAGCATATCTCGTCTTGTCTGAAATCCATTCTTCATTTATATCTTCATTAACTCTTGGTAATACTCTTTTTACTTCCCAACCATATGTGTCTACTCTAATGTTAGAACCTATGGCATCCATTACATCTACTGTTTCTGTTTTTTTTAATTCCCATGGTCTTGCTTCAAACACATAGGGTTTGGATGTTAATGCTCCTACCGGACACAAATCAACAACATTTGCTGATAATTCTGATTGCATCGATTGTTCAAGATAAGTAGTAATTTGCATATCTTCGCCTCTACCTATAGCTCCTATTTCTGGTACACCAGCTACTTCTGTTGCAAATCTAACACATCTTGTACAGTGTATACATCTTGTCATCTGAGTTTTAATTAAGGGTCCCATATTTTTTTCAGGAACTGCCCTTTTGTTTTCTTTATATCTTGACTTGTCAACACCATAGAACATTGATTGGTCTTGTAAATCACACTCACCACCTTGATCACAAACAGGGCAGTCTAAAGGATGATTAGCTAGTAAAAATTCCATCACTCCTTTTCTAGCTTTTTCAACAAACTCTGTGTTAGTTTTAACATTCATTCCTTCTGCTGCTGGCATTGCACACGAAGCTACAGGTTTAGCTGATTTTTCCACCTCTACAAGACACATTCTACAATTGCCAGCTATAGATAATTTTTCATGATAACAAAATCTTGGAATTTCAACTCCAACTTTTTCACAAGCTTGAAGAATAGTTAAACCTTCCTCGACCTCAACTTCAATATTATTAACTTTTAATTTAAGCATCTTTTTTATCTAATAAATGTTGGTCAACTAAATATGGAATATTTTTATCTTTACCAAAGGTTGGGTTGAATTTATTTCTTTTTTCAATTTCTTTTTTAAAATGTCTTAATAATCCTTGGACAGGCCAAGATGAGCCTTCACCAAAAGCACAAATAGTATGTCCTGCTATTTGCTTTGTTACATCACCCAACATATCTACCTCTTCTCTTGATGCTTCCCCTATTGCCATTCGCTCGAGCATTCTCCACATCCATCCAGATCCTTCTCTGCATGGAGTACATTGTCCACAGCTTTCATGTTTGTAAAAACGTGCAATCCTAGCCATACATTTTATAATATCTTGATCTTTGTTTATTACCACTATACCAGCAGTTCCTAGACCACTTTTTTCTGCCATAAGTGCATCAAAATCCATCTTAAGAGTCTCACAAGTCTTTTTAGGTATTAGCGGCATTGAAGATCCTCCTGGAATAACAGCTTGTAAATTTTCCCAACCACCAACAACTCCACCAGCATGTACTTCTATTAATTCTTTTAATGGTATGCTCATTTCCTCTTCAACGTTACAAGGGTTGTTAACATTTCCTGATATACAAAAAATTTTAGTACCAGTGTTTTTAGCTTTTCCTAGTGTTGCAAACCATTTACCACCTCTTCTTAATATGGTTGGTACGACCGCTATTGTTTCAACATTATTAATTATTGTTGGACACCCATATAATCCTATTAAAGCTGGGAAAGGTGGTTTTAATCTTGGTTGACCTTTATTGCCCTCTATACTTTCAAGTAGTGCTGTTTCTTCACCACAAATATATGCTCCAGCTCCATAGTGGATATAAATATCCAAATCCCATTTGGTCCCTGAAGCATTTTTTCCAATTAAATTATATTTATAAGCTTCATCTATTGCTGCTTGAAGTTTTTGACCATCCACATAATACTCTCCTCTTATATAGATATAGCAAATATGTGCATTTACAGCATATGAGGCTAACAAACATCCCTCTATTAGCTTATGAGGTTCAAACCTTAAAATATCTCGATCTTTGCAAGTCCCTGGCTCTGACTCATCAGCGTTAATAACTAAGTAGTGTGGTCTTGAACCAATTTCTTTTGGTGCAAATGACCATTTTAAACCAGTAGGAAATCCAGCTCCTCCTCTACCCCTAAGTTCTGAGGCTTTAATTTCATCAATTATCCAATTTTTACCTTTTTCAATTAATTCATTAGTATTAACCCAGTCACCTCTTTTTTTAGATGACTCTAGGTCAGAACCTTTGTCATTATATAAGTTTTGAAATATTCTATCTACGTCTTTAAGCATTTTTTAAATTCATAAGTGTTTTTCTATTATTTTCAGGCTCATTGTTTATACGACCTCTATAAGATCCAGGCTTAGGAGTTTCTCCATTTAGAATCTTGTCTAAAATTTTTAATGTTTTTTCCTTATCCAAATCTTCGTAGTATTCATCATTAATCTGCATCATTGGAGCGTTAACACAAGCACCCAAACACTCAACTTCCATCCAAGAGCAACTTTTGTTTTTGGATAATTCATTTTCATTTTTTGAAATTTTTTCTTTACAAGCTTCAACAAGTTTATAAGCACCTCTTATCATGCAGGGTGTCGTTGTGCAAACTTGTACAAAATGTTTGCCTACAGGCGATAAATTGTACATTGAGTAGAAAGTAGCAACTTCATAGACTTTTATATAAGGCATATCTAAAAATTTTCCTATATACTTCATTGCAGCTAATGGTATCCAATTACCATTTTGTTTTTGAGCAATATAAAGCAAAGCCATTACAGCACTTTGTTGTTTGCCATCAGGATATTTTGCAACAATTTTTTTTGCTGCTTGCAGTGAGCTAGAGCTAAATTCAAAATTTTGAGGTTGTTCTTTTGAAGGTCTTCTTAAGCTCATCTATCAACCTCTCCAAAAACTATGTCTAAAGAACCTAAAACAGCTGGGACATCAGCTAGCATATGTCCTTTAATTAAATAATCCATTGCCTGTAAATGAGAAAATCCAGGTGCTCTTATTTTACACTTATATGGTTTACTAGATCCATCTGAAATTAAATAAACACCAAATTCACCTTTGGGTGCTTCAACTGCTGTATAAATTTCATCTTTATCTACACGATACCCTTCAGTAAATAATTTGAAATGGTGGATTAAAGCTTCCATAGATTGTTTAATATCTTTTTTTGGGGGAGGTGTAATTTTTCCATTAGTCGATTTTATAGGACCTTTTTCCATTTTAGATAGACATTGCTTAATTATAAATACACTTTCTCTCATTTCTTCGATTCTACATAGGTACCTGTCATAACAATCACCGTTTTTTCCAATTGGGATTTTAAATTCAATGTTCTCGTAACAATCATATGGTTGAGATTTTCTTAGATCCCAGGGGACACCAGATCCTCTAATCATAACACCGCTAAAAGAATAATCTAAAGCATCTTCCTTGGTCACTATTCCAATGTCGACATTCCTTTGCTTAAATATTCTATTATCAGTTAACAATGTTTCAAGATCATCAATAATTTTAGGAAATGAAAAACAAAACTTTTCAATATCATCTTCTAAACCCCTTGGAAGATCTTGATGGACACCACCAGCTCTAAAATAATTAGCATGCAGTCTAGACCCTGACACCCTCTCATAAAAAGTCATTAATGTTTCACGTTCTTCAAAACCCCAAAGAGATGGTGTTAGCGCACCAACATCAAGAGCTTGAGTTGTTACATTTAAGATGTGACTTAAAATCCTGCCTATTTCGCAAAACATAACCCTTATATATTGAGCTCTTATTGGAACATCTATTTTTAAAATTTTTTCTATTGCCAAAGCAAAGGCATGTTCCTGATTCATTGGCGCCACATAGTCAAGTCTATCAAAGTAAGGAACTGCTTGCATATAGGTCTTGCTCTCAATTAATTTTTCTGTTCCTCTATGTAATAATCCGATATGTGGATCAGCTTTTTCTACAACTTCGCCATCTAATTCTAAAATTAACCTTAAAACACCATGTGCTGCTGGGTGCTGTGGACCAAAATTAAGGTTTAATGTTTTAGTTTTTTTTGTCATTATCTTGATCAGTTTGTTCTTTAATATATTTAGTTCCTTCCCAGGGACTCTCATAGTCAAAATTTCTGTAATTTTGTTCTAGCTTAACTGGTTCTTTAATAACTTTTTTTTGATCTTCACTATATCTAACTTCAGTATGACCAGTTAAAGGAAAATCTTTTCTAAGTGGATGTCCTTCAAATTCATAATCAGTTAATATTCTTCTTAAATCTGGGTGGTCTTTAAATTTAACACCATACATATCAAATACTTCCCGTTCCATCCAATTTGCTGCTGGATAAATAGAAGTTAAAGATGGAATTACTTCATTCTCATTAATTAAATAATTTAATATTATTCTTTGATTAAATTCATGACTTAAAAACAAATAAACAACTTTAAATCGTTTTATTTTTTCTGGATAATCAACAACGGTTATATCAATCAGTTGTCTAAATTTAGTATTTTTATTGTTTTTAATAAATAAAGATACATCTATTATATCGGCGGTCTCTATATTTAAGTAAAGCTGGTTATGTTTAATTTCAGATTTTTTGATCTTTGTAGTAAGTTCTGAATTAATTTTTTTTTCTAAATCAATTAAATTAATCATTTCAATTATCTTTCTAATGAACCTTTATTTCTAATTTTTTTTTGAAGTTGCATTATACCATATAGTAATGCTTCGGCAGAAGGTGGGCATCCCGGAACATAAATGTCTACTGGTACAATACGATCACAACCACGAACTACAGAATACGAATAATGATAGTAGCCACCACCATTAGCACAACTTCCCATTGATATCACATATCTTGGCTCAGGCATTTGATCATAAACTTTCCTAAGAGCTGGTGCCATTTTATTTGTTAAAGTACCCGCAACAATCATTACATCCGATTGACGTGGTGATCCTCTGGGTGCAGCACCAAATCTTTCTATATCGTACCTTGGCATTGCTGTCTGCATCATTTCGACAGCACAACATGCAAGACCAAAAGTCATCCAATGTAAAGAGCCAGCTCTTGACCAATTAATTAAATTATCTAAAGATGTTGTAATAAAACCATTTTTACTAAAGTCTTTTGCAAGTTGTTTAAACTCTTCAGGAATTTTTTTATCGTTAATTTCTATGCTCATAATTTTTTTTTAAAATTTTACTCCCAATCTAGGGCACCTTTTTTCCATTCATAGATAAATCCAATAGTAAGTATAAATAGAAAAACCATCATTGAACAAAAGCCTAATAAACCTATTTTACCCAGAGAAATAGCCCAGGGAAATAAAAATGCTATTTCCAAATCAAAAATTATAAAAAGAATTGCCACTAAGTAAAACCTAACATCAAATTCTATTCGAGAATCTTCAAAAGGTTCAAAGCCACATTCATATGCTGATAATTTTTCTGGATCTGGATGTTTTGGTGAAAGCAATAAATTTATTACAATAAAAGCACAGCTTAAACCTAGGGCTATAATTAAAAATAATATAATTGGCAGATAATCTTTTAAAAATTCTGAAAGCATTTAAGTCTATATAGCAGTTTTTATATCATGTTGAAGAGTTCATACGTCACATTTTAATCAATATTAACTTATAATAATGCTAAAAAGTGGCGGGAGTGAAGGGACTCGAACCCTCGACCTATCGCGTGACAGGCGATCGCTCTAACCAACTGAGCTACACCCCCACTTATACTGTTTTGGTGGGCAGTAAAGGACTCGAACCTTTGACCCCCTCGGTGTAAACGAGATGCTCTACCAACTGAGCTAACCGCCCTATACCAAAAACACTGTGTTTTATATCTTTTAAGCTAATAACGTCAAGGTGAATTAACTCTTATAAACAGCTAAATGTCAATTTTTTTTATTAAACTTTAGAAGATTTAACTTCATGAATTTTGTGATTTAAAAAGAACTAACTAGTAAAAATTATTTCATTTTATTATTAAACTTTATCATTACAATCTATAGAGGCAAAATTAAAAGCTTGTAACTGATATTCTTGACTTTTTTGAGTAATAATATCAATATTTTTATCTGTATATCTTTTACTTATCATTTTAATAACACAAGTGCAGTATATTTTTGCTTTTTCTGAACCAAGGTATTGTTTTGATTCAGGATAACATCCATTATAAAATGATTTTTCATATCCTTCACTCATAGCAAAACTATTATTAGAAAATAATAAACTTATAATAGAAAATATAATTAATTTTTTCATAAAAAATCTTTTAAATTTATAAAAATTATTTTGATTAATATTTATTGAATACTAGCTTGAGACTTGTCATCAGATTTTGAAATATTCTTAACTTCAACCCACTCAACTCTTTTCAATTCTCTAGTTAAAGCTATTTTTAATACTTCGTCTGCATGCTCTACAGGAGTAATCTTTATATCATCAATAATTTTTTTTGGCATATCAACTAAATCTTTTTCATTATCTTTTGGAATTAGTACCTGTTTTATTCCTGCTCTATGAGCAGCTAATAATTTTTCTTTTAATCCACCAATTGGTAATACCTGGCCGGTCAAAGTAACTTCACCAGTCATAGCAATGTCTCGCCTTACAGGATTTTCTGTTATTGAAGAAACAATAGAAGTAACCATTCCAATACCAGCAGATGGCCCATCCTTTGGTGTGGCTCCTTCTGGCACGTGAATATGAAAATCTTTTTTTTCAAAGATTGGTGGTATAATTCCATATTCTAAACTTTTTGATCTAATAAAAGATTTTGCAGCTTTAACCGACTCTTGCATTACATCTCCTAATTTACCAGTAATTTGCATTCTTCCTTTACCTGGCATTGTAACAGTTTCAATTTTTAAAATTTCTCCACCATATTCTGTCCAGGCTAAACCTGTAACTACTCCTATTTTATCTTCACTTTCTAATTCACCAAATTTAAATTTTTTAATACCAAGATAATCTGACAAGTTTTTTAAATTTATTTTAACTTCCTTTTCTTCTCCAGCTACAACTTTTTTAACAACTTTTCGTGTAACTTTTGAAATTTCTCTCTCTAAATTCCTTACACCAGACTCTTTTGTATAACTTCTAATTATTTCTTTAATTATATCTTCAGAAAAGGTCATTTCTTTATCCTTAACACCATTATCTTTTATTTGCTTTGGTAGAAGATATTTGTTGGCAATGTTAATTTTTTCATCCTCTGTATATCCTGCTAATCTAATAACTTCCATTCTGTCTAATAGTGGTGGCAATATATTCAGTGTATTGGCTGTTGTTACAAACATTACATCAGATAAATCATAATCAACTTCTAAATAATGATCATTGAATGTTGAATTTTGTTCTGGATCAAGTGCCTCTAGTAAAGCTGAAGATGGATCTCCTCTATAGTCATTCCCAATTTTATCAATTTCATCTAGAAGAATTAAAGGATTTTTAGTTCCAGCTTTTTTCATCATTTGAATAATTTTGCCTGGCAAAGAACCTATATAGGTTCTTCTATGTCCTCTAATTTCAGCTTCATCCCTCATTCCACCAACTGATACTCTTACAAATTCTCTATTAGTAGCTCTAGCAATAGACTTGCCAAGAGAAGTTTTTCCAACTCCAGGGGGGCCAACCAAACACAAAATTGGTCCTTTAATTTTATCCATTCTTTTTTGGACAGCTAAAAATTCAATAATTCTTTCTTTAACTTTTTCTAAACCAAAATGATCTGCATCTAAAACATTTAATGCTTTTTTTAAGTCGATCTCAACTTCACTTTTTTTGTACCAGGGAAGATCAATCATCCAATCAAGATAGTTTCTAACTACAGTTGCTTCAGCAGACATTGGACTCATATTCTTTAATTTCTTAAGTTCTGCCATACACTTTTTCTCAACATCTTTTGGCATTTTTGCTTTTAAAATAGATTTATTTAAACTTGAAGTTTCATCTTTACCATCTTCAATTTCACCCAGCTCTTTCTGAATAGCCTTAAGTTGTTCATTTAAATAATATTCTCTTTGAGTTTTTTCCATTTGAGTTCTAACTCTTCCTCTAATTCTTTTTTCAACACCAATAATGCTAGTTTCATTTTCCATTATTTTAATAATGGCATTAAGTCTTTTCTTTACATCAATAGTTTCAAAAATTTTTTGTTTTTCAAAAATTGAAGTTGTTATATGTGATGCTATGTTGTCAGCAACTTGAGAAGCTTCTTTTAATTGTTTGATATTATTAATTGTTTCATTTGAAATTTTTTTGTTTATAGATGTTAATTTTTCAAGCCTTCTAATTGCAGTAATTGCTAATGGCATTAAGTCTTCACCATCGTTCACAACATCTCCTTGATGTGTATAATCACATGTTATTACTTGGTCGTTATCCTTAAAGTCTAATATTTTTACTCGTTTTGTTCCTTCAACAAGCACTTTAACTGTTCCATCTGGTAATTTTAAAAGTTGAAGTATATTACCTTCGCAACCATACATAAAAATGTCAGATTTTTTTGGGTCATCAACTTCAGAATTTTTTTGAGTTGCCAAAATAACTTTTTTATCTTTTTTCATTACATTATTTAGAGTCGCTATAGACTTATCTCTTCCAACAAAAAGTGGTATGACCATATTAGGAAAAACTACAATGTCTCTTAGTGGTAACAGTGGTAATGAAATTTTAATATCCATAAGCTAAATATGGATATTAAATATAATATTGCAATAGGTATTTATGGGTTATTAACGTTAAATAATTAAGCTGCAGTTAATTTGTCTGATTTAGCTTTAGTATTATTGTTTTTAGAGTGAACTATAACAGGTTCCGATAGACCTTTTGCCGCTCCGGCATCTACTATAACTTCTTCAACATTATCTTGACTAGGCAAATCATACATTGTTTTTAATAAAATATTTTCAAGTATAGATCTAAGGCCTCTTGCTCCAGTTTTTTTAACAATTGCTTTAAGCGCTATCTCTTTAATCGCATTATCTTTAAAAGTTAATTTGGCACCATCCAATTTAAACAATTCTTGATATTGTTTAATTAAGGAATTTTTTGGCTCTTTTAATATCTTAATTAAAGACTTTTCATCTAAATCTTCAAGCGTTGCAATCATTGGTAACCTACCAATGAATTCTGGAATTAAACCATACCTTAATAAATCTTCAGACTCTAAATTTTTTATCCATTCACCAGTATTTTTATCTTCTGTATTTTTTACATTTGCTCCAAATCCAATCGAAGTACCCTTGTCTCTTTGGGATATAATCTTGTCTAAACCAGCAAAAGCTCCTCCACAAATAAACAATATATTTGTAGTATCAACCTGTAAAAACTCTTGTTGAGGATGTTTTCTTCCACCTTGAGGAGGAACGCTTGCAACAGTTCCTTCCATAATCTTTAATAATGCTTGTTGAACACCTTCTCCAGATACATCTCTTGTGATTGAAGGATTTTCTGATTTTTTACTAATTTTATCAACTTCATCAATATAAACTATTCCTCTTTGTGCTTTCTCTACATTGTAATCTGCCGCTTGTAATAATTTTAAAATAATATTTTCAACATCCTCACCTACATAACCAGCTTCGGTTAATGTTGTAGCATCAGCCATAGTGAACGGAACATCTAGAATTCTTGCAAGTGTTTGGGCTAATAAAGTTTTACCACAACCTGTTGGTCCAACTAATAAAATATTTGATTTAGAAAGTTCTACAGTTTTGTTAGATTTATTTTCATAGTTTAGTCTTTTATAATGATTATGGACTGCTACAGATAAAACTTTTTTTGCATGTTGTTGTCCAATTACATAATCATTTAAAACTGTGCAAATTTCTTTAGGTGATGGTAATCCATCTTGATGTTTAACAAGGGTATCTTTGCTTTCTTCTTTAATAATATCCATGCAAAGTTCAACACATTCATCACATATAAAAACCGTTGGTCCTGCAATTAATTTTCTAACTTCATGTTGACTTTTTCCACAAAAAGAACAGTAAAGAATATTTTTATTATTTGTTGTCATAAATTTTTTAACGAATCAATCTACACACTTTATTATATATGAGTCATATTAATCAAGCATGGGTTGTTATAAAAACTATATCTTGTGTATTATTTTCGATTTTCTACTACTTCGTCTATTAAACCAAATTCTTTCGCAATATTAGGGCTCATAAAATTATCTCTTTCAAGGGCTTTTTTAATATCCTCTTCTGATTTATTTGTATGTTTTGCATAAATTTCATTAAGTCTTTTTTTTAAAGATAAAACTTCATTTGCATGGATTTCGATATCTGTTGCTTGTCCTTGAAACCCAGCTGATGGCTGATGAACCATTATTCTAGAATTTGGTAATGAAAATCTTTTTCCTTTTTTTCCTGCCGCAAGCAAAAAAGAACCCATTGAAGCAGCTTGACCAATGCATAGGGTTGAAACGTCAGGCTTAATATACTGCATAGTATCATAAATTCCTAAGCCGGCAGTTACTAAACCTCCCGGACTGTTAATATAAAGGTAAATTTCTTTTTTGGGATCTTCAGACTCTAGAAATAATAGCTGAGCTGTGACCAATGATGCAACATTATCATTAATAGGACCAACTAAAAAAATTATTCTTTCTTTTAAAAGTCTTGAATAAATATCATATGCTCTCTCACCTTTACTAGATTGCTCAACAACCATAGGTACCAGATTGTTCATATGTTCAGAAAATTTTATTGTCATAAATTGATTCTCTCAACTTATACAACTTGTGATTACTTTTTGCTAACCTTTTTTGCTTTTACTGGTTTAGTGGCTTTAGATTTAGGTTTTTCAGATTTTGTAGAAGCTGTTTTTGTTTGTTTTTTTTTATCTTCTGGATGATCGTGATCATGTTTGTGGCTGTCTTTCAATATTTTTTCTGCCTGCTCTCTAGTTATATCTTTTTTATTAGGCTTAGCTTTTGATTTGATTAAATTAATAATTTTCTCCTCGTAAACATTTCCTCTTAAACTTGCTAATGCTGATGGGTTTTTTTGATAGAATTCCATAACCATTTTCTCTTGTCCGGGCATCATTCTAAGTTGTTTTTGAACTTCACCCTGGACCTCTTCTTCTGAAACATTTACCTTGTTCTGTTCTCCAAATTCATTCAAAATTAATCCAACTTTAATTCTTTTTTTCGCAGTTTCTTCAAATTTTTTATTATTTTTTTTAGCTTCTTCATCAGACATTCCTTGGGATAAAACTTTCACTTCTTCTATAATCAAATTTTCTGGTATTTCATCAACTTTAAATTTTTCAATTTCATCAAGGATTTGTTTTTTTGACAACATGTTTAATGAATTTTTAAATTCTTCATTAATTTGTTTTGAAACTAAAGTTTTTAAATCTGCTAAATCTTTAGCACCAAGATTCTTGGCAAATTCATCATCAATTTTTACATCTTCAGATTTCTTAACATAAATAATCTTACAATTAAACTTAGCTGGTTTATTGGAAAATTCTTTTTGAGGGTAGTTTTCTGGCAATACAACTTCTACTAATTTTTCATCATTTTTTTTAACTCCAATTAACTGTTTATCAAAACCTTTAATAAATAAATCTTTTCCCAAAATCAATTGAGTATTTTTACCTTCTCCACCTTTAAATTCCTTGCCATCAATAGTTGCCTTGTAATCAAATATTACTAGATTTCCATCAAGAGACTTTATTTCAGGAGAAACTTCCTTAAAATTATTTTGGTTTTTTGCTATTTCTTTTATTCTCTTATCAATTTCAGTAGGTTCTATTTTTACATTATATTCATCAAATTTAATATTTTCGACTGATTTAATTTCAACTTTTGGTAATTCAGTAACCGATAATACATATTCAAGGTCTTTATCTTCACCGTATGTTTTTAAGTCAAGTTTTGGTTGCCCAGCTGGTTTAATTTTTTTTTCTTCTAGAGCTTTTGTGCTTGTTTCTTTTAAAACTTTATCAAGCACTTCACCAAAAAGTGCCTTTCCAAATTGTCTTTTTAAAATCTCTTTTGGAACTTTTCCTGGTCTAAAACCTTTTAAATTAATAGTATTTTTAATTTCTTCATACTTTTCATCCATATGAGTATTCATAGTTTTTTTATCTATAAAAACTTTTATGTCTTTGTTTAAACCTTTAATATTTTCTATTGTTACTTTCATAATTTTTTATTTGTAATGGTAGGCAGTAAGAGACTCGAACTCTTAAGGGTCGCCCCACTGGTTCCTAAGACCAGCGCGTATACCAATTCCGCCAACTGCCCACAAATTATGTGGTTTTATATATTATTGATTGAATTTGTCCAATGACAATAATTATGATTTATATAAATAATCATTTATAAATGAACAAATAATTAAAAAAATGATAATTTCACCCTGTATAAGCATTTGTAAAACTGATCCGCAAACAGGTTATTGTTATGGTTGTGGGCGAAGTAATAAGGAAAAAAAAACCTGGAAAATAGAGGGAACAAGTGACAAATGGAAAGAAGAAAATCTTATTAACATTCAAAAAAGATTGACTGGTTGGCAATTAGAGAGTTTCAAAGACTCATATAAACATAAAATCGAAAATGGAATTTCTCTATTTAAAAAAAGACTTACAGATGAATAAAAATATAGGTAAATTAATCTTTTTGTCACTATTATTTTTTAATTTAAATACTTCAATTTTTTCAGAAATTATTATTTTTAGCTCATGTTGGAATAAAAAAGATAATTTTATTAAAAATGAATATATTTTAGACTTAGATAAATCAATAATGACTAGAAATTTTATATATGATGATAAAACATACAAGAAATATCGTGTAACAGATTTAAGTGTCCAAAAAAAAAATTCGATAGAAAGGTTTATATATAAAGAACAGGATATAATATTAACAGATAAAATTGGATATCCTCAATTCTACACTCAATTACTTTTTGAAAAAAATAACCTAAATATAAGAATTAAAGCTGTAATTAATAACGAAGAAGCTATTACAAATATATCAACCTGTAAAAAAGTAGAAGTTTTTGATAAGGAGAGTTAAAATTTTTTATTTTTTTTATTTAATTTAGTAGAAAAATTTGTTTTTTTAGAAGTAAACCTACTATTAGTAATATTACTTCTATGTTTGGCAAAAGCTTGTTTTTGAGCAAGTTTCATAGCTTTTTTTGATGACATAATTTAATATAACATATTAATTATGATTAGTTCAAAAATTCTTAATAATAAAATAATAAAGTGTAAAAAATGTCCTAGATTAATAAAATTTAGTAAAAAAATAACTCAAGAAAAAAGAAGGCAAAATATTAATGAAAATTACTGGGGAAAACCAGTTCCAGGTTTTGGTGATTTAAACGCTCGCATAATGATTATTGGACTTGCACCAGCGGCACATGGGGGTACTAGAACTGGTAGAGCTTTTACTGGTGATAAATCTGGTGATTTTTTGTTTAAATGTCTTCATACTGCAAAAATTTCAAATCAACCATTTTCTAATCATATAAATGATGGATTAAAATTAAATTCTGCCTACATAACTAATATCTTAAAGTGTGTTCCCCCAGGTGATAAACCTCACAATGAAGAGTTAATCAATTGTTCAAGTTATTTTTATAATGAAATTATTAACCTAAAAAATTTAAAAGCAATAGTAACCTTGGGTAAGGTAGCATTTGACAATTGCATTAGATTTTATCGTAAAAATTTTCAAATTGATAAAAAATTTATATTTAAGCATGGACAAAAATATAAATTACCTGATGGAAAAACTCTTATTGCTTGTTATCACCCAAGTCCTAGAAATGTAAATACTAAAGTTGTTAATATTAAAATGATGAAAAATTTGTTTATTAAAGTAAAAAGAATAATTTAAGTTTTAATGCTATCACAAAAGTAAGGTTTAAAATTTTCATATATTATATCTGGTATTTTTGTAGGTTTACCCAGGTCATTAATAAAGACCAAATGAACTAAGGCCTCTGTAATTACTTCTTCTTTTCTCGAAACAATTTGCATCATAGAAAATGAAGTTTTTGTAATATCTTTAACAAATGATCTAATACTTAATTCATCCTCTAAATATGCTGGTTTTTTATATTGAATATTGCATGACTTAACTATTATTAAAGCATTAAAATCATCTTTAATTTTTTTATTGCTCAGTCCAAGACTATATATTGCTTCAGTTCTTGCTCTTTCTAAAAAATTTAAATAATTGGCATAATAGACGACACCACCAACATCAGTATCTTCGTAGTAAACTTTTACTTTGTGTATAAAATTTTTATGCATCGATATATGATATCAAAAAAATTGATTATTTAATATTAAACTAAGATATAATAATGATTGATGAATGTTTATATTATTTGGATAATTGGAGTTATTGGTTGGAATTTTGGTTTTCCTAATGCAGCACCATTTGAAGATGTTATAGTTGCTGTGTTTTTATCTTTTTTAAGTATGGGTCTTAAAAAATACTTAAAGCTTTAATTATTCAGATGAAAAATAAATATTCTGATAATAGGCTATAGCCTTTAATTTAGAATTATCAGTATCCGTCATAATTGCGACACCTGACAACTCATTGACTTCAAGGTTATGTAATTCCTTAAAATTTTTCTTCACATTTGTTTTTACTGTTACCCATGTATTCAAATCTTTTTTTGTTGTTGATAGAACATAATCAATGGATTTTTTTGTATATGGACTGGGCCAACTATCATTAATTGAACTATTGCTTGAAAAAACATAATTGATTGCTCTATTCGAAAGTGCTGTTGAGCCTGTTTTTTTTACAACAAAAACTCTTGCTGCATAATCATGGCCTTTTTTGCTATTTTCAATAATGCCTGAAAGGTCTTTTTCAACTTTCCATGTAATATTAATAAATGGTGTTTTTTGTAGGTCAATTTTCAACTCTTTTCCAAGTCCAGAGCCTTTACCTTCAGCTTCTGCTTTTATAAAATTACCTTTTTTATTTGACCCTAATGACCAAGTGGTTTCACCTTTAACTTTTCTTATTTTTAACTTTTTAAACTCATCTTCAGTAAAATCAAAAACATTTACTTTTTCAGCGTGAACAACTTGAAAAAGAAAAATCCAAAATGTAAAAATTAATATGATTTTTTTAAACATGAAATACTGGTATATCTTTTATTTAAAAAAAAACAATATTTGAACAATATTTAAACATTCTAAGTACAAATTTAAATCATAGATAAGTAAAATGAAAACTTTTTCTATATTTGTACTTTTGGTTTATTGGTCAGTGATTATATTGGCTCCTGTTATATCAAAAGAAAACAAAAATTTTATAAAACAAATGCCTATTACGCCAAAAAACAAACCTAATAAGTAGATCTACCACCACTAATATCAAAAATAGCTGCAGTAGAAAATGAATTTTCTTCTGATGAAAGCCAACAAACAAGAGAGGTAAACTCTTCTATTTCTAAAAATCTACCTCTTGGCACTTTTGAAAGCATTCTAGCTACATGTTCTTTAGACATTTGATCTAAAATTCTTGTTTTGGCTCCTGCTGGGGTAACTCCATTAACCGCTATATTTTTATCAGCAAGTTCTTTTCCTAGCGATTTAGTTAAAGCTATTACACCCCCCTTGGCAGAACTATATGCACTTGCATTGGCATTTCCATCTTTTCCTGCTACAGAAGCTACATTTACAATTCTACCATAATTATTTTTAATCATACTTGGCACTATGTATTTACAACAATTGAATGTTCCCATTAAATTAATGTTGACTATTTTGCTCCACTCCTCAATATCATATTCCCACAATGGTGCCGTAGAACCAGTTATTCCTGCATTATTAATTAATATATCGATATTAGATTTTTTTATTATATTGGCAACTGTGTGTTTAACCTGTTCATAGTTTGAAACATCCACGACATTAAAACTAAGATTTGCATTATTAATCTCTTTTGAAGCTTTCAAAAGTTCTTTTTCATCAATGTCCCAAATTATGACTTTTGCACCTGACTGTAAAAATCTTTTGGCAATATCTAATCCAAAACCTTGAGCTCCACCAGTTATTATAGCTATTTTATCTTTTAAATCGAATTGGTGCATAACTATTGTTTATTAGTTAAAAGATAATAAAGTACTGATGAAGTTAAAGCTCCTATTATCCATGAAAAAGATTGTAAATACATCAAATTTTCATTCCAGATTGTTCCAGCACTAAAAATAAAACCAATCATTAAAGAGTAGATTGCCCTTATGTGCCAACCATTAGAATAATAATAAACACTATCAATATTTGAAGAAAAAATATCTTTATTATTTAGGGTGCTTTTTTTAATTACATAATAATCAACGACCATGATACCAAACATGGGTCCAAAAAATGATCCAATTGTATCTACAAAGGATAAAATTCCAATTTGACTTAATAGAGTTAACCAAAAAATACCAATTACAAAGCCTAAAATCACAATAATTAAGGCTGCACTTTTTAAATCAAATTTATTTGGTAAAAAATTTAATAATGAATTTTGAGCTGGTATATAATTTGCAATTAAATTTGTTGAAGCTGAGGCAAAAATGATAAAAAATAGAACAATTACTGTTATTAAAATGTTATCAAACTTACCTATAATATCAGTTGGATTAGTTAAAATTCTTTCCATATTTTCTAGATTTTTATTTAAAATAACATCTGCCCCGATAACTATAAAAACCGCTAAAAATGAAAAAATAATCAAATTTAAAAATAAACTTAAATTACCTTTTTTTAATTCATTTTCATTCTTGACATATCTGGCAAAGTCGCCGTAGTTGATAAGAACAAGTGAAAAATAAGCAAAAATTGTTCCTGCAACAGTAACTAAGGGGGCAATATTATTTTTTATAAAAAAATTATTAAGAGTAAAAATGTCGCTAAACGCTTCTGTTACATCTTTAAAATCAAAAAGAATTACTACTAAAAAAAATAATACTATTCCTAAATAAACTACTATTGCTGAGAAATTTATGATCAATTTATTAAATTTATGGCCTCTACTAAATAAAAATCCCTGAGATAAAATAGCAATAATGAAAGATGTCCAGTCAATAATATTTAAACCTAAAAGAAAAATTAAAAAAATATCTTGTTCAATTATTGTGTTATCAATCGAAAAAATAAATATTCTAATTAAATAGCTAAATGCTTTTGATAGAAAATATGTTTGAACACCAAACATAAAAATACCAACTAAACCTCTTAATAAAGCAAAATACTTAGCTCCTTTAAATCCAAATGATGTTCTTAATAAAACAGGAAAAGGTATCCCATGTTTTTGAGATGGTTTGCCAATTAAGTTTGCAAATAAATAAACAAAAAAACATCCAATTAAACTGCCTAAAAAAACTATTTCAATATCCAGATCGTAAACAAGATATAGAGATGTTATGAGTGAAAAAGCTATTATACTTTGTATATTGTTTCCCCAAAAACAAAAAAGATCTACCCATCCCCACTTTTTATCATTAGGGTTCACCGAAACAATTTCCCAATTAATTAGATTATTTTTCACTTTTTCATGAATCACTACCTTATAATAAACTAATAAACTCTACTGTCCATATAGATAGGCAGGAAGCCATAAGGCAATTTGTGGAAATACAATAATTAAAATTAAACCAATTACTTGAATAACCATAAATTGCATCATTCCATAATAAATATCCTTAAGGTCCCACTCTGGAACTACACCTTTTAAAAAATACGCTGACAAAGCAACTGGAGGTGAGAGCCAGGCGGTTTGGAGATTTACTGCAACAAGAATTGCAAACCAGGTTAAGTTAAATCCTAAAGCCTCAACTAAAGGTAATATAATTGGAACTATAATCATTACGATTGGCACCCACTCTAGTGGCCAGCCTAAAAGAAAAATCATAGCCATAATCATTGCTAAAATTAAATATCTATTCATTTCCAAGCTCAATAAGAACTCAGTTAAAAGCATTGGAGTTCCTAGTCTTGAAAATACAGCTCCAAAGAAGTTTGAAGCAGCAACTAAAACCATTATCAATGCTGAAATTTCTAGAGTCTTAACTAAAGCTTCCTGTAATTTGCCAAATGTTAATTTTCTATAAGCTAAAGCCAAAAGCAGGGAGCCCATAGCTCCACAACCAGCAGCCTCAGTAGGTGTTGCAAAGCCAAATAGAATACTTCCCAATGCAGCAAACACTAAAGCTGCTGGAGGCACTAATCCTAAAAAGAATTCAATCCAGACTTCCTTCATACTTGATGCTCTTAGTTCAGGAGGTAAAACTGGACCTAAACTTGGATCAATCCAACATCTAATTGTTGTGTAGGCGGCGTAAAGAGTTGCTAATAATATGCCTGGAATAATTGCAGCAGCAAACAAATCTGTAACTGGAATTTCCATTATAGGGCCCATTACAACAAGCATAATACTTGGTGGAATTAAAATACCTAAAGTTCCCCCCGCAGTGATTGTACCTGCTGCCAGTCTAACGTTATAGCCTGATTTGTTCATTGACTTTGCGGCCATAATCCCAAGTATAGTTACAGATGCTCCTACAATCCCTGTTGCAGCAGCAAAAATAACTGAAACAAATAACACTGCATAATATAAAGAGCCTCTTACCTTAGCTAACATTAATTGGAATGCAGAAAACAATCTTTCCATCAGACCTGCTTGCTCCATCATGATTCCCATAAAGACGAAGAGTGGGACCGCTGCAAGAGTTTGTTCTGTCATAACCATTGAGAACTGTAAGGTCATTAAATAAAAAACTAACTTACCAAATCCTAAGTATCCAAACACAAATCCTAGAAAAATTAGAGTAAAAGAAATTGGAAAACCAATAAAGATGGAAAAAAGCATTACTCCAATAAGTATAAATCCTAAAAATGCTGGGTTGATAAATTCAGCTAACATTATTCTTTTTCTCCAGGCCACTTACCTTTTGTTGCAGCCCAATAACTTTTTAATAATTCTGAAATACCTTGAACAAGCAAAAATACTATCCCTAACCACAAGCATGATTTTATTGGCCACATATATGGCATCCATGCTGTGTCCATTCCTTTTTCACCTCTCATGATAGATTCTTGTAAGAAAATAGTCGTCATATACAAAAATACAGTTAGCCCAGGGAAGTAAAATATAAGATATAGCCAAAAATCTATTTTGCCTTGAGTTTTGGTTTTAAAATTTCTATATAAAAAATCTGCTCTTATATGAACACCTTTTGATAAAGCATAGCCGGCACCCAGCATAAATAAAGCACCATAAAAAAATCTACTCATATCATATGCCCACATTGTTGGAGCATTAAAAAGCTTTCTGGCTAAAACTTCATAAACCATAGTAAAAGTTAAGGGTATTACTATCCAACAAACAACATTGCCAATCCACTTGTTTGCTAAATCAATTTTTGTGATTGTTGATGCCATCCATTTTGGCATATCTTCAGGCATTGGTCCTGAACCACCTCGCCTTTCAGCAATCATTTCATCAGAAATATCTAACTTAGTTGGTTCGTTTGCCATAATAAATCCTTAAAAAAAAACTAAAGCGGACAGTTAAGTCCGCTTCAGTTGTAATTATTTTATCTAAATACTACTTTAATGTAGCTGCGTGAGCCATTCCTAGCTTAGCATTTGACATTTGAGATCCCGACCAAAAAGGTACAGCTATGTCAGCAAAGTCTTTTTGAGATTGCCATACTTGAGCAAAGAATTTATTCTCTGCGGCATTCTTTTCTAAAGCTGCTTTTGCTGCTGCCATATACGCTGGGAAATAGTCAGCTGGAGTATCATGTAAAATAACACCGTGCTTCGTAGTTAACTCATGTAGAGCTTTTCCATTTTCGTATATTCTGTAACTCATTGATTTTGATAGAGATGCATTCGCAGCAACTTCTAAAGCTTTTTTCTCAATTGCAGACATTTTTTTGTATTTAGAGCCTGTAATATAGAAGTCAGCATTTACTACTACTTG